>Ga0123353_10007290_pt1 | contig 14907 bp, 8 predicted proteins | sample TergutLab28metaG_3_FD_92763 | JGI IMG/M metagenome (GOLD analysis project Ga0123353, IMG submission 92763) | Labiotermes labralis P3 segment gut microbial communities from Petit-Saut dam, French Guiana - Lab288 P3 | ecosystem: Host-associated > Arthropoda: Insects > Digestive system > Gut ... | reverse complement strand
CGGACGCTTGTGAGTGCGGTGATGAACCTTCGGGTTCCATAAAATGCGGGGAATTTCTTGACTAGCTGCAAACCAGTTAGCTTCTCAAGAAGGACTCTGCACCATGGAGTAAGTAAGTAAGTAAGTAAATACATTTGCCCAGTGCAGCATAGCAATGCACAATTTCGCATGACAATAAATGTGACTCAAAAAGGTTTCATTTATTTACTTCCGTGAAGACAATTACGATGACGTTTGAAACGTGAACCTTGTATCAGTCTTATTAAACGTGTGTGTGTGTGTTGGGATAATTACAATTCATAAAACGTCGATTCATTGATTTTGCAAATACACCCATTTTTGTGAATATCCACATGCCGGAAGTCCATGTGTATGAGCTGATTCAAAATCCGGTGTCAAAATCCAGTTCACCCTTTCCTTCCACATTCTTTCCATTGGTCACCTGCAATTACTTTTCTTCTCGACTCTACATTTAAACGAATCAGCTAAATATGCGTAAGAGAGACCTTCAGCAACTCAGCTGCGGATCTAATTCCCCACCTTCTACCAAACCCAAAGGTTAATGTCCACAATAGGCCCCTATCCTGAGGTATACCGGATTAATATCCAGTATATAACCTCCCACCATATTTAAGCCCCCTTTTAATATTATTCTTCGTTCTATTCTATTTATTTTAAGATGACTATTCTTTTCAGGTTTTTAGACCAACATTTTGTCCGCCTTTCTGATGTCTCCCACTTGTGTTACAAAAACACATCCCCTTCCCCAAAATCACCCGTATTGTTAAGGAGTTATATCAACCGACGAACACAATTGTGCAGATCTAATATATTGGTCCTTTATTTAGTGCTGCTACATGTTTAGGCTGTTTACTTCTGCCACCAGGACTAGTGTATTAGATCTGCACTGTTGTGTTTGTCGGTTGATATAACTCCTTAACTGTAAACAATACACAATGGGACGATGTCACCTAACACACACTTCATTTTGATCAAGTACGTAATATTAAGCTTCTCTTTACGCTGTTTCTTTCTTCCCTCTGTTACTCTTTCATTCTTAAGTCCGGATATACTCAATATGCTGTTCTCAAATACTTCAAATCTGTGTCTGTCCCGATGTGTAAGGGATTCGATGTATTAGGAAGCATTTATATTCACATTTTTCGGAACACTAAAATTTACCGTTCAAATTTCACGTGGCTTGATTTCGACTAGGAAAAAAAAAAAGTGAAGCCATAAGATGTTGAGCTTCAGGCGGAATTTAATGCATAAGGCCTCTCTAATTACTGCACATAATGGAGGAAATTACTGTCCACGCTTTGGTCAGTGGCAGCAGGTCTTATAAATCAGAACATCCCGGGAATTACTTTATTGTTGATCGCGTAGTGCATTGTGGGATATAATACAAACTCACGCTGGGAGCATTTTATTCCTCAGGCTCTATTGATTCTGTTATGGGGTCAGCCCACTGTCAGCCACAAAATGTGAGTTCCTAATGTCTCTTGCTCTGCCGGTACACTACTCATTCTGACTGATATTTCTTGTGGGTTTAATCAGTCCCTCCAGTCAAATTTCTTTAACACTAGAGAAATGTCACTAAAGATATAATTCCTTTTCATTTTCTGCTGTATATCTTTGGAACAGAATATCATTGGAAGAGTTAACATTCGCGCAGTTATTCATGAAACTCCAAACCATACACGGAAACGGAAAGCACTTTTGTGCTGCTTATTCTTGTCCCATTACCCTATATTTACGTAGGTACGCTACTGTAGACATACATGCTTTGTACAGTACAGCATTGTCTGATAATTCCATCGCATTAGATCTGTACACACGCGAATTATAAGCAGGCATAAGGGAAAACATTGCTTGGACAGGGGCGAATCCGAATACGTAAATAATTTTCGTGTTATATCAGCAGTCACATATCGGATCTTTGAAACCAAAGAGTAATCGTTGTCGTTTTGATGATTTAACCGTAACTGGATGAATTTGCACAGTTCCAAAAGATGAATTCTAATTGTAATGTGTTATATTTCTTCAATTTTTTTGTGTTTGTTACAAATTGTAAAGCACAATTGTCACTATATGTACCACCTGCCGTAAAATCAAAAGACTGTATTTTCTCCACACTCTGGATGTAAGTGTTTCGTGTGATTTTCACAGTGAACTACAGTTATTTCTCTTTGTCTTTGTAATGAAGATGAATTGTTTTTCCTGACTGGTATCAATGCAATCGTGCATATTATTTAGAAGAATATTACGCTTCAATTGATTAGTTTCTCCTTAAATGTTATAATATCCTCACATTTCCCGTACTCTGCCTTTCCAAATATGTTGTGACTTCAACTTCACACGTGACGTGTAAACTGCAGCGACGGCAAACCCTGGACAGTGTAACAGCCTGTGCGTTCGTCTGGCACACAAAACGTGCGCAGAATGTCGTGTTCTTTTGCGCCTTTGTCAAAGAATCAAACGTCTGCACATAAGCAGTTAATGTGTAGATGTTGTAAAAACACTCGGTTATCGCGCTCAAGAAAGAACTTCCCAGATATTGTTTGTTTATTTGCTTATTTATTTATTTATTTGTTGTCTGGTTAAAAACTGAAAACTGCTGTTGTATCGGATGAGACACAGTGTGGATAGTTACAGGGGTAATGTGCTTCTGACGCTTCCGCGTTAAGGGTAGAAGAAAATTATAAGATATGTCCAAAATTTTAGTGAAGGTGTAACAAAATACACGGTGTCAGATACAATAAAAATTTGGTATTTATGACTACAGGTTACGATATATATAAATAAATAACAGACACAAGTTAAGTGCTATAAACCCACACTTGCACAGTCACTTTGAAAAATGCGGAGAACCTTTGTAAGCCAAAGAGAAGAAACAGCTATTTTGGCCTTAAAATGTGTTGCACTCTTGTGCCATCTCTTATTATATATACGAATTATATGATGGTGTAAATGTAAACGAAAATTCTAACTTTGATTATAGTGTGGAGATATCCATATTCTGTGACGTGACACCGAGCAGTGTCGGTAGCATTAGCCACTATAACAGAGGAACCTGATTGTGGAGGCAGCAGGTTTCTTCGAAACACCGGCACGTATCTTTCAGTCTACACGCCTACGTAATTCAGGTTCACACACCATAGAAAACCCAAACCTCAAATGATTGTAGCAGGTATGGTAAAACGTACCTTTGCTTTGGCAGAAGGAATGTAAAACTGACGCAATAAAAGCCCACGTAGTTTCCTCTCTTCGAGATGGCAGCACCATCAACCGTTCTTCAGGCGAGAACGAGAGGCGAATTTTGCTCCTTAAATATGAAACTTAACTCCACTCTCTTACCAGGTTGCGAATTTTGCAGGGTTAATGGGTTAACTTAAAATTCACAACCTGCTTTCATTTTTATATACCCGCAGAAAAAAACAACACCTTAGCAGGTATAAAACCCATAAACCATCATATAACGAATTAGACGCCTCTAACAGCAAATAAAAAACTTCCTAAAGCCATTATTTACAAGCTACCGCAAAGGGATGGATGGGGGTAGCTACTTATCCCTTATTACACATATGAGTAGCTACAGTAACAAGCTGAGTGATTTATTGTCTATCGCCAAGCTTTGTGTTGTTTAAAGAGGAGCTCAGTTTGCATATTACCTACAATGTATGCCTGCTTTAATTCAGCTGGGGGTTGGGAGGTTAGTGCCTGGTTAATGTGTTTCTGACTCCTTTTCGAGGGGTGGTAAGAAGGTGGATATAATTGGAAGGCGGTGGAAGTTAGGAAGTGAAAGTTTCCTTTCCTCCGAACAAGTTTTGCAGGTGCCCGATGCCAAAGAGCTTGTCAGCAGATCACCAACTTCGCAAACCATACTCGCCATGCCAGTTTATTAATGACGCCATTTATTAATATTATTACTTGGTCCTAAATTGGTTAATTTCAATTCCTTTCGATTTCTTCTCGAGGGAAACCTGAACTCGCTTGTTTTTATGACATCATATTTTTAAGACCATTTGTGCCTTGTAAGTTATCATCATAACCCAATACAAATGGCTGTGAAAACCATTACGGTATTTCACATGACCTTCGAACAATAAAGGTGTCTTCAGATAAGATTTTAACGTACTTGCTTTTGTCTTTAGCTTGATGATGAACATTTACGTTATATTTTATCACCCTGTACTGAGACATTTTTACTCGTATTTTCCACTTGAACTATTTACAACCTGCGAGTATCTTACATAAGGAGCCGAGATAACTTGTCATTGCAAGAAATAGGCTGTGGACAGGACTACAAAGAAACTGGAGTTACGATCCTGGCTGGAATGAAAAACAGTTCTGCTGCACAGTGCCTAAGTAGGTGCTGTGACTCAATCAGCTCGCTTCCCAGTGGGTACCGGAGGCTTTACTTCGGAATTAAACGACCAAGGGGCGAAGATGACTGCGCGCATCCATCTGCAGCCGAAGTTAACTGTTTGATCTTAGTAACTGGGGCAGAAGTACCTTGTTGGTTGTGAGGTAGGAGCTGAATTTTTAGATATTGCTTGGATAAACGTCATGGTCTGGAATGGTTAAGCCTACAAATGCTTCAGTTGAACCGTATAGGCTTATATACGGGGTGCGTCATAAACACCTGACGGTTTTCAAAATTTGAAAATCAGCGTGCCCGTTATGCGCCGCTTTCATACTGACCGTCGTCTATTAGAGTGATGTTTGGAGTTTAGTTGAGATGGAGCGCTGGTCAGTGAATTACCGAATTGCGGCAGTGGAAATGTTTATCACAACAGAGTCTGTAACAGTTATACTGCGTGGTTTCCGTCAGCAATTTCAAAGACATGATGCTTCTGGCCGTATTGTGAGTATCGAAATGGCGTCAAGAAGGATCACTGAAGGACAGTAAACCACAAGGACGTCCATTTTCGGCACGCGCACCTTACAATGTGGAGTCAGTAAGAGACGCCATGTTGCGAAGTCCGCGCAGGTCAGCTCAGCGGCAAGATCTCGTACTTCGCTTAAACTAATGCAGTGTTCGCCGAATACTCCAAAAGGATTTGCGTTACCATCCATACAAAATCCAAGTTGCTCAGAAACTTAGTTCACTGGAAAAGATGAGCCGACTACAGTTTTGCAATGAATTCTTGGATTTGGTGAAAAACAATAACCCGCTCGCCTGACCTTGCAGTATCAGGCTACTTCCTATGGGGCTATGTTAAGAGCAAGGCATACGAAACACGTCCTGCAATATTGATGACTTAAAACAGCGAATTCTGGAGTTTATTCAAAGAATCCGCAAGGAAATGCTATAAAGTGTTACAGCAGTCTTTCCATCGCGACTGCAAGAGTGTATTGAACGACATGGTGTCATATTCAAACAGTAATGATGGAGATGAATTCTCATGGACATGGAATGTACCCGATAGTTTTAATACAATTTTTCCACCTTTCCGTAAACATTTATTTCATTTTAAAACCGTCAGGTGTTTATGACTCAACCTATATATACACACACACACACACACACACACACACACACACACACATATGTATTCAGGGAACATTTCTTCGTTGTAGCACGACGTAAGAATGTGTGCCACAGTTTCGGGAAAGAGACATGTAGAGAGGTACATAGAGAGACAGACAAAAAGCATGGGAGGTTATACCCTTCAGAGAACTACTTTTATGCACGTCATCCAAAAAAGGTGTACAAACGACAATGGAACTGGGTGGCGTACATAGCGTGTTTGAGAAGAGAATAAATGCCACCTGTTTTACTTTATGAGAATTAGAAGAATTAGGCCATTTGAAGGACAAAACGTGAAGATTTAAATAATATTAGCTTGAAATTTGTGAAGTATTTAAATTTGGTGTTGTCATGATAGGGGTTTATTCGTACTACGGTTTGCATAAGAAGAGACCATAGCTTAAAAGCCTAATAATTAAAGATTTGGAGGGAAATATTTTAACCCATTTTGTCCTAGATTTCTCTGTCAGTTTAACCCTTATCCTGCTAACGTGGAGAAAATGGTGAGCTTCTAATAAAGCCAGCATATGGCAGATGGGATTTAACTCGGCGTTTAAAGGGTTAATAACGCCGATAAACTAAGTCAGCTCCTGATGTGTGACATGTTTTGCTTCACTGATTGAAAAGCCTATTCTTTCCAGTTAATAAACGTCATTTCCCTTAAGGGAGACAGCATGAAAAGGGCTTAAAGTTAAAGGTGGATTACATATTTTTCTTTTCTCATTATCTTACTTAAACGTGGCGTTTTGCAACAGGCAGTTAAAAATATTGGCCATTTGCCGTTTCTGCTATAAAGATTTACAAATTTTAAATCGTTTTGATGAAAAAGAAATTACTTCCTCTTGTGAGGAGACACAAAATTCCAGGCCTATTAATGCATAAAACCACTTATTTTCAATTATGAAAACCACATAGCTCTGCACCTATTTTGGCATGTGACCATCTGTTTCCGTCGTTAAGAGGCATAAAATTCCGGACTTACTGAGACATTGTTTATTTTCCGTTTTAGTGATGTGCAAAGGCGTCCGATTCAGCGACAAATTCCCTTACACGACTCGAATAACGTTTTCGTCACTATCGATTCCGCAACAACAACACGCTCTCTCACTTTCCGTTGTTTTATTACGAAATTCCGGAACTAATGATCTGAAGAAACGAACGCGCATGTCTTCATCTGTTTTCATAGGTACAGCGCCTGAGGTAACTGTCTCTTTTATTCAAACATATTCTGGAATAACTTTAGCAGTACGTGACTGGCAATATATGTGGTATTTCTTTGTATTTAACTGCAGTTCGAAATACTTCTGTTTAAAAGGGCTGTTGCGTGGTATGTGACGACTTGTATTCTGGTATAATTCTACCGACGTTTTGAGCGGAATGCGCTCTCTCATATTCAGGATAGATGAAAATAATTTCATCGTTACTTCGGTTTCATGCTTTGATATATAAAGAGATATAGATTTTTTCGTCTTGCCCCAGTCCTCAGGGTCTATTTTTTGAGCTGATAGCCACTCAGATGGATATATTATGGCCCGTTTTTAGACACATTCACAAAGTTACGAAAAGCGACTATTAGCTTGGCAATGTCTGTCTGTCCGTCTTTCCGCATGAAAAAAAACTCGGCTTCTATTGGAGGGATTTTCATGAAATTTGGTTCTTCAGTATTTTTAGAAAATCTGTTGGGAAAATTCAAGTTTCATTGAAATCGGACAAGAATGGCGAGTACTTTACATGAAGACAAATATACATTTATGATCATATCTCGCTCATTTCTTCCTAGAATGAAAAATGTTTTAGACAAACGTTGTAGAGAAAATCTAAACACACATTTTATGTTCAATAACCTTTTTTCTCGAAAATCATGCCATTTGTGAGATAATGTGGAAAAATAGTGTAGAGAGGGGCAGGTCTCATATGAAAAAAGGTTCATGCGCATTGCATTCTGGAAAGCCAGGACTATAAATACGCACTCAGTTTGTGTAATACTTATAGCTTTTCCTGTGCAACATTCGCCTCAATAGTACGTCAGACTCACACTGCCTTTCATTTTATGAAATCCGAAAGCCAGTACCGTGATCTTATGATCCTGCCACTGATCATTACCCAGAGAGGAATCCATCTAGTCCATGCCAGCACACTTCATAAATCCCAAACAAATTGACTGAATAAGATGTTGTGTACGTGCAGAATTTTTGACTGGTCTCATCAGTTTACCGGCTATAGGAAAACCTTCTAATGTCGGCAACATGCCCACTTCCAGTTACAACAGCCTTGTGTTATTTTTTAATATGAGAAAATGGACAAAGTTCGGTAACTTGGAAATGTTAGATACATGAGCAATTTTAATTTCTTAAGGTCAGAGCTATTCGTTCATGAAAGCTTTACCTGTTATTGGCAAGGAAAGCAACCAGACCGGCACGAAGAACGAGAACTTCTGTTTTTTATCTCTCTAATCTCTCTAAGTATTTGAGAAATGAAAAGCAATCAAGCGAAGAGACATTTGATGTTACGGGGGCTCGACATAGTAGAGTCAGGTTCTGTTTCAGTAGCCATATGACAGGCTATAAGCAGCCGATATTACCTTGTTACTCGACACTTACTGCATTGAAAATCTTCCTGTGGCTGTATAAGTTTCCAATTGAGAAGGCTACAAGATATACCAGCGAAATAGCTTCAAAAGAGCCGAATGTGTGTAAAAAAAATTATATTGCTCGAGAACTCATGCTGGAGATAAACAAGTTCACCGAATCGGTAAATGCTCTTCCATTTTGCGAACACTTTGCTGAAAACTGTCGTGCGGTTTCTTCGATAGGCGGACGCTGAGAAGAAAAGGAGCGCCCGTGTTTCCAATTACCTAAATGTTTGTTGATACTTCTAATGCGTTCTTTCATAAACAACACAAAAATGATAGTATAAGGGGCAGGTCTTTCCTGCCTGCAGATAGCATCTTAATTCCGAGAATCGTGAATGCGTTCATATAAAATTTGGTGTTAGTATTCCGTACAAGAAAGTGTACAGCGAGTTTAGTTTTGGTCGCTGCAGGACTACGAGAACTGTTATTTTACTTAAAACTTATCATAAAGGTTTTGACTTTGTCTCGAGCAAAATATATGGCCATGGGACATAACTTCTTGAAAAAGTTTAGGTGTAATAAATGAGAAAGGAAATATTTTAAAAACAATTGTCAGTATTAGTGTTGAAAAAAAACATTTGTGTTTGCAGCACAAAAGACTAACAGTTGATTCCTGTTAGTTTAATTTTTTTGTTATTGTTTAAAATAAGGGTAGCCCTCGGTTTGCGACGGGTTTCCGTTTCTGGAGAAACTGCTGCAAAACAACGGTGTTAAATGAACCTAATACATATTATTATAATACATAGTATTATATTTACAGCTATTACATGAATGCTACGAATTAAAAATGCATTTTTACGAATATCAATCAGTGTAATATAATAATGTAATAAAAAGTAACAAAACTACATTTAATGAAGAAAATTGAATTTTGTACACTCGCTTGGATGTGTTGGAAACCCAGACAGAAAGTTTTGTAAGTTCCGCTGTAAGGCTCCTTCATTTATCTTTTTTGACCTTGACATAATAACAGCTTAAGCCAGCTGGATTTTTTTTTTATTCAAGTCGTCCACCTGTAATAAAAATAATTTCTACAATTTTTGTAAAAGTTTTCTTCTGCTGACTCACTTACGTCGCACTTACTGTTGTAACAGGTTGCATACAGTGTTCTATTTCATGTGCATTTTTCATTATGGTTCTCACAGTCTACGGAGGCAATTTCATACTTCTACACACATCAGGACGTGTCTGACCATCTTCTGTTGTACAAATTACCTCCATATTCTTTTCCAACGTGAGAGATATTCGTGACATTTTAGCGACATCTTCACATTCCCTTTGATTCGCTTCACTTCTTTTAATAGACATTGCGGCTCTTAATTAAGTAATTTAATCAAAATCATCACTGGTTGACTTAGACGGTACCAGGTGATCGCTGTCTTCTCTGATTGACTATGCTGTTTCTTTACCCGAATCCGTTATTTATATTGGAGCATTTTTTAAATGTTTATGTTTTTTTATATTTTTATTCTTCTGGTTTCAAAACGGCCATTGTGTCTTGTGGCAAGTCAAACCGTCGCAAAAGGAAGGCTATACGAACACAGAAGTAGTTGTAGATACTTAAAAATTACAAGTAAAGTTACTGTGAATTAATACCTAATATAAAAATTACGTTTGTTATATCCGTTCAAGAACGAAATAGAGGGCTGTTGTTCTATCTGACAACCCGCAACACTGTCTTCGCTCTCCTGAGAAGTTACACAGCGTTGGCTGGTAGTAGTCTTATCCTCCTCTCCTCAGTCTTCCACCGGACCTGAAGAGCTTTACTTTCTCCTTTTTTTTTTTTTTCCCCCCCTCCTTCCGAGTGCATTTCCATTTCTTCGCTGTTTCTTGTGTCACTCTTGCTACGCTCCTTGCTGTCCACGCATCATTAATCCAGCTGGCTTGTTTCAATTCCTGAAAACCAATCACCACCAGCACCATTCCCTATATAGCTACCCACCCAGATGTTTTTTATATTCTTCTTGGACTGTTTGACCCTCGAAGACGGGAACGGTAGGCTCTCCCGAAACGACGGTAACTACCAAATAACGCTGCTTAAGATCCCGGAAGAACGAATACCTTATGTACAACGCGGTGCGAGACTGAAGTCACGCAAATCCCAACACTTGTAACTCAGGTTATTTCGCGTGACAACATGCGCGCTGTGCTCGTCGCTATTCCAATTTACCAAGAGTCGGAATCCACGCGAGTTAGTTCAATATCCTGAAGTTAATACCTTAGTTGTTTACCCACCGTGTTTACAGAATGTGCTGGAAAGTTTTTCCTTCGGCTAGCAGAGACGTTTAACAAAAACATTGTTTATTGCAGGCCTGAAGTTTTGTAAATTAAACGAACCAAATGAAATGACTAGCGACAGTTATGAGTTAAAATAATGTCTGTATGTTGTGTAATATGAATGTAAACAAGATATCAATCAGCTTCTGTAGGTAAATGTCGACATAAACTCCTAAATTTGGCCACAAATTCTTCTCTCCATTCTGTTCCCAATTTACTGTTTACCAATCATCCTAACATTCGGCGCTGTTAAAAATGTAAAATGAATGAGTGTAGTGTATAAGTAAAATGATATGTAAGAATGTAAGGAACCTCACTGTGGTGCAGTCGATATTGTAGACCCATTATAAGGAAATGGAATCTCTGCTGCCCAGGGATCAATTCCCGAGAAACATCACGGAGTAAGTTCAGAAATGTGACGAACGTGACAGACGTCGCAGCGTAGAGGGAAACAGAGGAGAAAATATAAATATGAAAGGGAAATATGGACATCGCAGTACAGTGTACCAGGGAAACGGGCAGTAGAAGTGATGCAGTCAGATTTCCCCGGGGAGTCGTGAAATCCTGCACCTTATACCGGCCCGTGTAACTCTTTCTTCAGTGCGGGCTTTTAGAAAAGAAAATGCTTGGTTCAAGGAAGGGGGAAAAAATAGAATACGGAAAAGGGATAAAATGGAATCGCCGATATTCATAAAAAAAAATTCGGAGATGCTCACAGAATGATGAAAATAAAATAAAACTAACAGTTTAAAGGGACTGATGTACGAGTCGAGTGCTATTCTGTTACAAACAGTGACGAAAGAATCTCGCCTTTCGGCGAGGGCAGGGTTCGACTCGCGGGACATAGCATATATTTTCCTGTAAAGTATGGAAAGTGTACTTTTAGAAGCTGTTCTAGGAAGACAAGGAGCGTAAGGTAAGCTTAAGAGCACACGGGATGTTTTCGAACCGTCTTATGGAGATTTGTTTTAGGTTGAGTTCACATCAACCCACATAGCGGAATTTTCAACCAATTGATGAATACGTGATTTTTAAAAGCAAAAAGAATTATTATTATATATATATATATATATATATTCTCCTGCATATATGTTGTGTTGCTTATACCGAATGATGTATCCTATTTCCTTACGAAGCAATGACTCAAAACCGAAAGAAAAGGAAACATTCTTTTAAAAAAAAGGTAGGCATTACATTAACCACGACTTGCTTGATTTAGAGAATATGGGTGCATAAAACATATTTTGTAAATTATTTTATCTACGTTGTATTAGTAGTATTCAAACGCAGACTTGTCTACCATAACTTTTATTTCACTATAAACCAAAGACTGATATATAAATGTCTGAGTAGTAACATGACAACTTTTTTTATTGTCTGTTTTAGGTAAGTGCCAAGTCTTATCGTCATCATGAAAGCCATAACAAAGACAGAGATGACATACAAAACTCTGTGCCTTAACAGAAACCAGGCACAAGAAGAAAGGTTTTCGGGATCTAGGTCAGTTTTAAGGTAAGATAGTCCTGCATATTTTCTGTATTTTCTATTGCGGTAGGACAACATGTATTTTGTAATATATACAGCAATTTTAACTGCGAAACTTGCCTTTCAAAATATGTTAATTTTATTACCCCACCGGCCAACTCATTAAATAGCAGACCGTACAGATCTCCCTTCAGAATTTCGTTGCCTACCGATTAAGTAAACTTTATCATTAATCGAGCATTTCAAACGTCCCGATATTTGTGGAACTTAGAACACTCTTGCCCCTAATATGTTGGCGTATACACGCGTGAATTTGCAGAGCACGTATGGGGCCTACCTTCTCCACGGAAAGCAGTGGGTAAAGGCGAAAGATTTATGTCTACTCTTACCAGCCCTGTTAAGATAATACTTTAACATTATAAAATGCGCAAATCACTGTTTTTGTAAAAGTAATTGCAAACATTCTCCTGTCCACTTGGTTGTGCCTGCCTGCTAGCCATATTTTACGGTTTCAAATCCCAAAAAATCGCATGTATTGATGTTGGATGAGTTCACATTAGCTGGCACACCCAAATTTTGTCTAAAATATTATAATGATATGGGATATATTGCATGAAGACCTTCAAGGGTGGTGCACGCATTCCACTAAATATTTATCACATTGACAATATTTCGAAGAAACTTCCTGGAGAGAAACAAAATACAAATCATAGGGGCAAGACTCTTTCTGCTGAATTTTTATGCACTGCGTAATGTACCTAACTTGTTGTGGGATGCAGATAATAGTAAAGACCAATATTACGAATTTTTTAATTTTGTGACGATGAAAGTGTCCGTGTTGAGACTTATCAGTTCTGACAATGCTTAGTCTCTGGCTGTCTTCCTTCAGCCGTTTAGCGGTACAGGATAAGAGCATTTCCTTTCACTTGTTACTGTGATTAACTTTCTACAGCAAAGTGGTGACTATATGTTTCACACAGCTGAACATTAAAATATTGCTCTTTTTTCTCGTGTTTTGTTCATACATAACTGAGTCACGAGTCACGGGAAACGCGGCCGCCGATGCACTCTGTAAGGTGGCACGTCATACACCTTAGGAACAAATATTGTACACGGGGGGGAGGGGGTGGACTGAACAGCTGTAATAACAAAAGAACGTGAAATCGCCTCAGTCTTGCGTTTTCTGTCACTCCTGCTAGCGCAGATGTGCCTGGATAGAATGACTGGAGCTCTACAGGGTAACCAGTGCGTCACTTCTGAATACTTCTTTTCGTGCAATTCTCAAAATAAACAACATTAATTTCTCTAAATACCTTTTACCATTTGTTCTTTGAAATGGGGACGTAGGCTGTTTACAGTAAAGTAAGAAATAAATTTCCGTATGTTATGTACCAACAACACACATGTTTGGAAAAGTTTCTGTATTTCCATCGTCGGTTTAAGGCACTGCTGTTTGAAAAATCTTGAAGGTCCGGCGACCGACCATCTCGACTCAGGGCCTTTTGGTTTTCCTTGTCTTCACGTAAGGGCTGGGGTGGTTTATATTTTCTAAGTTTCTGCGGCGTGCTTATGATGTAGCCTTCCGGATTTAAGTTTATCAAAAGTAAACTCCTTACTCTAAAGGCAACCAGACTGCATCTACAAAATTATGCATATCACCTTTTATCATAAAATAAAAATTACCAGACATTCGTCTCAAGGCACTGTTTAACCACTAATCTAACGTATCCATTATCACATTAACTCTCTCATAAGGAGAGCGGTTAGAACCTGAGAAACTTCTAACAAAATAATTCTCCATCTTCCCTCCCCCCTCTCAGCCGAAGTAAATTATCTTACTTCTCGCATGACGTTCCCATTCCATCCACATTTATACTATTTCTTACGCCATTCTCTGTTCTTCACTCTTTAAAGCATTAATGATAATGGAAAACATCAACTCAGAGCTTAAAGTTGCGGAATAAAAAAGTTTTCAAAGCAGGGCTCTAGTGGGTCACATGTGTCACAAGAAATTTAATGAAATATTTCTCTTTGTCTGTGCTACCTTGAAGTACAGTGCATTTATCCATTTGAGGGACGTATCTTTAATAGGACTGTGCGCAGTAGTAGACTGTACTGTTTTGACACTGGAACGGCGTGTTCGACCGACAGTATACGAACGTTTTAAACGTCAGCTTGTGAACCATGTTCATGTATTTTGATGGAAGACAGAGCCTTTGGGCGTTTTCCTTTCCTTACTGACAGGTATTCCCTCTCATTCTGGGTATTGCTCCGGGGAACACTTCGTGTGAAGACACACACCGCACCGAAACTTCTGAAATCGAAAATCGTTTAACCTTTGACATATTACTCACGAGACCTTATTTAAAATCCCCTATGTTGATAAACCAGTACTTGAGGGGACAGGGACGTAGTCTGTCATTTATACAGTATTGGAGGCGATTGTGTCTTGCAACAGCATACTGACGTTCTGTTTGCCACAGCGTCCTGGCCCATTCTGGCGGTTACCTAGCCTTTTGGCCAAAAGAAATCTGGACTCTTGTCTCAACCTAAGCAGACTCGTCAACTTACCACCACCATTGGGTGACGGGGTCTTTATACGGCTTTATAGCGCGGCGTAGGGCAGCCGTACAGCCACTATCACCGCTAACACTAATATTATTGTTATTATCATTATCATCATCATACAAAACTGCACGAAGTTACGTCGTCGTCAACGGTAATCTGTATGAGTAAAGCGATTTTAAATCCATTCTATGTCAAATAGAGATCCATCAAATATTCTGTTTTAATTCTGATATATAGTATTGAATAGTAAGTCAGACATTTCGAATTCATTTTTTACCAAAATGTCTAACGTCGACATAAGATATTATGACACAATCACTTTATCGTTATTATTATTATTATTATCATCATCATCATCATCGTCATCTCCTTTATGCAGGGTATTTATACTTATATTCCTGAGACAAACTAT
>Ga0123353_10007286_pt1 | contig 14913 bp, 6 predicted proteins | sample TergutLab28metaG_3_FD_92763 | JGI IMG/M metagenome (GOLD analysis project Ga0123353, IMG submission 92763) | Labiotermes labralis P3 segment gut microbial communities from Petit-Saut dam, French Guiana - Lab288 P3 | ecosystem: Host-associated > Arthropoda: Insects > Digestive system > Gut ... | reverse complement strand
GGGTTGGCCCAGGATAGGGACAGGTGGCGGACGCTTGTGAGTACGGTAATGAACCTTCGGGTTCCATAAAATGCGGGGAATTTCTTGACTAGCTGCAAACCAGTCAGCTTCTCAAGAAGGACTGTGCACCATGGAGTAAGTAAGTATACCTTTACACAAATACCGTGCCGTCTCACCAGTTTCTAATATGCCAAAACCATAGCAATAGCTGCAATTACACTGAGACAATTGTTTAAATTGCAGCATATTTTTATCTGCTGCTCCAGTACAAATGTCTTTTTTTTTATTATTTTCCTTATATATTAGCATGTAAGTTAAAAACTGGTGTGTAAATTTAGTTAACAGTAGTCACAAATCAACTAATCAGGGTTCAAAATTTTTCGTACCTATATACGAAGGATGTCCAAAATGGAAGGTTTAAAATACATTGTTTTTCAACACAGCTGCTCAAAATATTGATGCATTTTGCCCAACTTGCCACGAGTTTAAAAATTTCGTCTCGGTAGAAATGGGGCTCCTGCAGTCCCAAACATACACAAACAGTCGTTTGCAATACCTAATTATTCTGGAATGTGACAAGGAGAGACATGTAAGCCTACAGCAGTGTTTTCGGGATTATGTTAAAAAAAGAAAGTGGAATAAAAAGCGGGGTTTAACTTTGTATTGACTTTTAATTTAAATTTGTGGTGATTTGTGAAGTGAAAAACTCCCTGTATGGAAATAAATTTTGTCTTCTGTCCGTCGATCTGTTCGCCTATCTTTTACAACACCGTCTGTAGGATTTTCATGAAATTCTGTGTAGCTTATTTGTTTTAACTTGTGGGGTAAGAGGGAGTTTCATACAAATCAGCTCAGTGACAGGTATACTTTGCTTAAGGGCCTAAATGAATTTCTAAACGCTATTTCTATATTTATTTACCTCTTTGGGGTGAAATACAATGTAAGAAATATCCGCATAGTGCTGTCAAGGAACTGCAAGTTTCGGGAAAATGGGTACAGGAAAGGACAAGCTTTTCTTCCGGACCTACAAGAAATTACACCTATTAGTGTACTGCGAAACTTGACGAAATACTGAAAGTGAAGAAAACCTTGGTAAATTATCTGTACTACGTCACGGAATACATCATTTACAATCTTTTATGGACTTTTTAAGGAAAAAAGCCCTGTAGGTCAGTTGATTGCTCTATAGAGACCTATTACGTGATAATGTTTATTACACCTTCACAATATACCATGGGGTGATGAAATCAAGGAGAATTAGATGACTGGTCATGTGGCACTGTGAAACGTAAATAAAAACAGGGTTTGGGGGGGGGGGAGCCCAAAGGAAAGAATGCATTTGGAAGACCGAGGCCTTGATCGGAGAATAAAATTAAAATAGATCTTAAAGAAAGAGAGCGGGAGGACATGGATTTGTTTTATCTGGTTTGGGATCGAGAAAAGAGGAGGGCTTTCGTGAAGACGGCAACGTAAATTTGAGTTCCATTAAATAAAATATGTAGCTGTAGTTACTGTTTTCACAAGAAATTTCTAAGTCTGGGAGACAGAAGTAATGCGTATTTTCAGTGGATCATAGACGAATATGTTATGTATATTTGGTAGGTTGATGGTTGAAGTCTCACAGATATTAAATTTTTGGAGCAGTATGTGCCCGTCGGGGGGGGGGGGTCGAAAGATACTGATATAGAGCTTCCTAGTAAGACAAAACCTGTAGCCTTATGCACCACAAATAACTCCATAAAACATCTAAATATATGCACGCAGAATTAAATTATTATGGACTAATGTTACACTTTCACAAATTCGACCTTCCAGCATGTTCTGCCTCAAGATTATTTATGAGATAGTGAATCGATTGGACAGTGGGAGGAAAAGTTGCACGTAGGAACTGTCTATTTTTAGCCCCCAGCATTAAAATGAAATACAGAACAACATTCAAGAATTGGAACTGGTACGTGATGGGAGCAGAATTCAAATCTGGGATCTTAGTGAGCCGGCAACGAAAAATCCTGCGCTGTTTTACCCCTAGACTACGTGATGTATTTGCCATAGTACAGTGTTATTGTAGTAGTAGGCACTGCAGATAAACGTGCCGATCAGGGAAAAAGATCACTGAATTCCATCTAGTGTCGACTTCCATATGCCTGGGGCTTCATCGCCGGGTTTCCATGAATGCACACGGGATGAGTTTTAAATATATTATTATTATTATCATCATCATCATCATCATCATCATCATTAAATTGTTGTTCTGTGAATTTTACAACTTCTAAACAACCTGCATGATTTCAGGCTTCCGCCACGAAGTAGCTGACAGCTGCGCCCTTCTGGGTTATTGCGCAGCGGGTAGTGGCAATTTCTTACCGACGTTTCGGGACAACCTATCGGTCCCATCATCAGGGTTCAAGACTACTTTGGGATCGGACTGATAGGTTGTACCGAAATGTCGGTTAGAAATTACCACTACTCGCTACATAATAACCCAGAAGAGCGCAGTTCTCTTCCGAACACCCTTCTTAAGCAGACCTAATTTTCTGTATCCCCTTGTTACAGACTCTCCTTTTGGTCCACATATTTTCATCACCCTGTCCTTAAAAATTCAGTGGACCTGAGGTGCTCCCTTCGAATGAGAGATTTTTCACTGAATTTAAGCAAACCTCTACTTATTCAATTGGGGACCGCGGTAGCACAGTGGTTAAAGCGCTGTGCTACAAATCGGAAGGTCGCTGATTCGATTCCAGATGGTGTCATTGGAATTTTTCATTGACGTAATTCTTCCGATCGCACTATGTCCCTGGGGTCGACTCAGCCGCTAACAGATATGAGTACCAGGAGTATTTCCTGGGGGTATAAAGCGGCTGGTGTGTAAGGCTGACAACCTTACCACCATTCTGGGCCATTGTCACGTAATCTGAGAACATTAACTTCCTGGAACCCTCTGGGCACCTCGGGCCTGTAATGGGACTCATTCTACTTATTCAACTATGATAATAAAATGATAACGGTAATTTTTAATTTATAAGACTGTTGAGATATTTTCCTAAGAAATATAACATCTACATTACATGAAACATGAAAAGAGAAATGAAACACGTCGCGTGTAAAGATTCAAACTCCACTTTAAATAAAAGCTGGAACCACCTCCAGCAGACACGCCACGCAATACTGGTTCAGGTCGGTGATTAACATCGCCTCGTCTAGCCAGACGCCTTTTCGCCTACGCATTGCTGCACCGAACAGGGTGTCTCTCTGTCTCACTATGACGCTGTTCTACATCAAGCAACGTTAAGCATGATACCTCGTCTGTTCCTGCTTAAATCATGAAACTTCTGCTGCACGTGCACTGTAAGTATGAGTAAAGGTTAAGCTATCCCATTACAGGCCTGGACAGGCTCCCAGGACTTCTAGACAATCGGCACACGACGGTGGCAAGGTTGTCAGCCTTGGTGTTCAACCGACCACAGGCCCACAACGCGGCCGGAGGGATTGAGTCAATGAAAAATCCAGTGACATCGGCAATCGAACCCGCGACCTTCCGACTTGTAGCGCAGTGCCTCTACCAACTTGGCCACCACGTACCCAACAAACATAAAGGCTAATAACTTATTTTCATAAGAGACTGACAGCGGACGAATCTGTGTGCCTCAGACAGCTAATTATCTGTATACTGTACTTTTACATAACGGCCATTGCCGTACTTACTTGTTCCCCAACAAACGCAACTAGATTAATCCGTTTCTTTGCTTTTTAATTTGCGTTTGTTTCAGCCCACGTCCCACACTAAAAAGGACAGACGCATGTTACCATCATATTCGCATTTGTCTGTTTCCCCCCATCCTTCACATAACGGTTGCAACATCATGCTGACACACTGGTATAACCATCACGCTTCAAGTTGTTACTCCACCTCGTACTTACAAACTTCATTTTAAATTAACAGTACCAATATGGCGGCCGTACAAATGGTCATGGCTATTAAAGTAGGATTTTGAAATGTTGAGCGATGAAAAGTTCTTACAAAATTAGAAATATTGCTTTAGGATTATGCATTTGTAGAACGTAAAATAACAGCCTGGCAGCCCCGTAAATTCCACACGTCCCTACGTGCTTTTGTCAATAATAAATTCAACTTTTTCTGCTAGGATTTATGATCTTGTACAAGGTTTAATTTTATTAATATCTTTTCTGAGACTGCATTCGAGTTCTCGCACCTCTCTGTCCCTTTAGTCTTGGAATTAAAAATTAAAGACACACACACGGTTCAGGTTCTCTTAGCCACGTCGTTTCATTAACAGAGCAGACCTGCAGACCTATGTTTCTCAACCAGTGGTCCGCAGTATGGAATTAAATTACAGCCAGCAACTTCGGCATCCTTCATCGCTTTTTCGCAAATAAGCTGTTTCATTAAATATGCTGCGTTTCGTTGTTGCAAAGAATCTCTCTAAGCAAGGGAATCACGATAATGCACCGTCCATTACATTTTATACCAACAAGACAGTACAGAAGATTTCTGACAACTTAATATTTCCCCATTTGATCTGGCACATAATTTCCGTCACTTTTATTGGCCTGTCCATCATGTCAACGTACATATCCATAAATGCGCGCCGGCAGTTATAGCTACATGTGATAAGCACATTTCAACTTAAGACGGCGTACTGTGAAATAATGAACGTGCATATTACTCTCATAAATTGATACGTACATTCGTAAGATCTAGCTATTAATTTAACAGTCTTCTTTCATTATCGCAACCTGAGTTTTCAGCAAAAAATGCTAATATATGCTGCATAAATAAATAAATTTGACGTTCAGGTGACCGTGCAACGTGATAAATTCTTATAATAAAACCAACTAGATCCACTAATTTCTCTAATTTATTTTTGGAATAAAACTCTACATATTTCGAACAGCTTCTCTGTCCATCATAAAGAGTTTTTCACTGTACACACAGCAATGGTATATTTCATACAGGTCTGCTGACAGCTTGCGAGCAGGATCAGGACGGAACTGGTTTCAATTACGTCCTGATCCTGCTTGCAAGCTGTCAGCAAAACTATATGACATATACCATTGCTTTGTACAGTGAAAAACTCCTTATGATGGACAGAGAAGCTGTTCGAAATATGTAAAGTTTTATTCCAAAAATAAATTAGAGAAATTAGTGCATCTGGTTGGTTTTATCATAAGAAAAAAAAACAAATTAATTAATTCTAAAATCGACAAAGACGCAAGAAGTGGAATGAAATTTCCATGTAATTTGCAAACAAACGTCACACAATTCAAGTTACAGAGGCTTCTCTAATATGACAGTGATGAAGTGACTGAAATAAAGTTATTCTAAAAAAAATGTAACGCCGAATGACTTCTTCATAATGTCCATCAGAGTGTGAATTAAATTAAAAGGTTGCACGGTTTTTCATTCACATACCGAGCTAATGGGCAGTTACATGTATTTATTACAGAATAAATTAATATAAGCCAAATGTATTGATGTAAAATGTAATATCGATCCTACTGCTTTGCATTAACATTCATGTTATATGCATTTCAGAAACTTCTAAAGTAATACAGCATTGAATACATAATAAAGTAATCGTTAGTTGGTGCACTGAAGGCGTTGTTTGAAATAATGTCAGAGAGCCTCGCCCATTCAGGGGATGAATAATACAGAAGATGTGTTTGGCCAGGGTAGGCCTACCTATAATTTTAAACTATAATCTTTCCTACATAAAAAGACGTTTATTTAAAGGCGCGACAGACTCTTTGTGTTTCTAAATTACATAATAAAAGAAGAATATATCCGTCAATGCACAACTTTAATGTAGAAACTGAAGACAGCTACATGTTTCGGCTACTCCAATGTATACATTCTGCTGATGGTTACTTTGGAATAGCCGTGACATTTAGCTGCAGTCTACAGTTGCTAAAATAAAGTTGTGCCTCGACAGATATATTCTTCTTTCAAGACATAAAACGTCTCCTTCAGTTCTTCGTAAAACAAACATAGAGGAGGAATTTATACACCGTTGCACTTGTTAATAATCTCGCCATTAGATGGATGGGTCGTCAACTTATGTTCCAGCCGCTTTAACCCCAGGAAAGAATTCCAGCAGCCATTGAACAGAAGTTTGTGTTGGCCCCACAGCCGGTATAATCAGTTTCTTGCACAATATATAGCCGTGCTGTCAATTAGGTGTCAAATCTAAAGGATTAATTCTGAAAGAATTCTTACTGGTAGCCATTTCTAGAATTCAATCCCGCTAATGCAGGCCTGAATTACGAATCCAGCCACGCGAGCAAGCACACAGAAGTCAGCAATCTCACAGTAAATCTACAACAAAAATTGACAATTGCAATTCATCGCAACACAATCAATGAACGCGCCATGTGAACGCTAGACATAATACACTTTTCAAAGTCAGCATTTTCACTCAACATTTAGAACGGATAAATAAGAAAATCGTATATACTGTTTGTTCAACAACGACACGCCACGGACGAACAGAGTAGTGCTTAAAACTGACTTCAGAGACTACAGTCACTGATCTAGTCAAAAAATTCCACGTCTTCCATAAAACCAACGTATTCATTACCGTACTAGATGCCGCCATTACAGCATGTGACGGAAAATTTGGATTCTTTTAACATCACACACAATTACTTAGACGTCAACTTAATCTTATCATTACATCTAAGTCCACTTCTCCCAATTTATATTCTTCCCTTAGGTCATCTGAATAAAATTGTGTTTGTATGCAGAAAGTAAAAAGACGTAAAGAAATTACTTCTGGAAACTTTATCCAAAGGTCGTAACCAGCCAGAAATATCACTTCAACATGGATCCAACACTCATCTTCAGCACGGTTATAGAAATTTGGATCTGACCTTGATATTAATAGATGTAATTACGTATATGCAAAATTTCATGTGTAATTGAGTTTAAAATCGTGTTCCAAATGGCCATCTTCAGTGCTATAAACCTCACAGTACATTAATAATTGTAATAATAATAATAATAACAACAGCGAGAATGTAGCTATCCCGGATACTGTAGTCAGTATAGTGGATAGGCTAACGGCTGCAGAATCGGGAAATCGCTGTTCCATACACAACAGCAAGAGATTTTTCTGTTCTCCGAAGCGTTCGGACTAGTTCTGGGATCCACCCACCCTCCTATGCAATGGGTAGAGGGGTGCATCCCCCTTGCGTAAAACGACCAAGGTGTGAAGCAGATCATACATCCCTTCTACTTCCCATGTGAAGAACGAGGAGATACATATCTCAACTCCTCCATAATTTGGTTTGCATCCAGTAGAAGACATTATACCTGTACTTATTTCTTCGTATTTGCTTCTTGACTAGCCCCTTTGAAGTCTAATAGACAAGGGTTTATTTAGAGCCGTTATGTTTCGCCAACCAATTAACATAATCAGGAAAGAGATGAAGTCGAAGTGTTCCTTTCAGTTCCTGACTTCCTGATTTTATTGTACATTACTAATTGCGTCGTCTAGAGCAAAGCTGAAAAGTAATGGCGATAATTTATCTTTTTTTCAGACCACAATGAAGTATACCAAACAAATATTTACCTACCTAGAGAGCCCAAGCTGAATCCTATATTTTCTTGAAGGCTACAAGTAGCTAGTACGCCGCGAAATATAGAGGCTATAGAATGTGAAGCATAAGGCAGTATTGGAGACCTTACATCATGTGTTAGATTTAAAAGCGTTCATACGCAATGTTGTGGTCTGGCTAAACTGATAATTCAAATTCCCAGTTTCTTAGTGGGAAATGTATAACAGCGTCAAAAAATTTCTTTACAGATTATACAGCACTTGCACTTAACTAAACTCCTCTTGTTTAGAAGATACGTGTAGGAGAGGTGTGTGCTTATTCCAATATAGGGTACACACGAGTATATTAATTACACTCCATGTAGTTTTCCATAAATCTTGGTCTTGACCTATATTTAGTTACTATTAGTGCAGATATGAATTTATCGTTAAAAGAAACTCATAGGACAGTGCAGTTATTATAAAGCAGAGTAATGAATTGCTTATTTTATTTAATTTACTAGAGTGTACGTTACATAGAACCTTTTTCCAAATAGAATTTAGAGATGTTTTCAGATCCACGTTTCGTATTATACACGTGTAAACACTGTATCCGATGAAGTGCTTGTGACCAAATACGACAAAGTAACAGGCAGGAGGGCCGAGTTCTATCCCAGGCTGCTTCATGTGGGATTTGTGGTAGGCTAAGTGGCACTGGGACAGGTTTCAGTCCCAGTACTTCGCGCCAGTATGTTTCCATCCATGCCTCAAACTCCTCTTCCATTCAACTGCCACGTAAGGTATAGGCCACAGTCTTAGCAGCTGACATCGTCGCGAAATAAAACGTCTCCACTGTTGTTACTCTGTGATAGTTTTGGACTAGCACGCCTCAACATTAATTCGTTTTTAGATTTTCAAAGCAGACTTCTAATAATTTATCAGACTTAATTGAAAAATGTGTTTTTAAAGAGATTCTAAGACTTGCATGTATAAATTACCAAGCATGTGAAACACAGGATCATAGAAAGTAAAAAAGAACACCAGCTGAAACGCTGAGATTCAATTGGAAAGAAAAACTTTGTTACATTTTTAAAGGACAGGGCACAAAATACAACAAAGATGGTTGTGGATAAATTGCAATTTACCTATATACTACTTCCCAATTCGCCTGAAGCCTGAGACACAAACTTGAGAATACAAAGATAAGGCAAACAGAAGCCTACGTCTTCCAATTTGTTTTCAGCAAGGATTTAGTTGAATTTCTCCACTTCATTTTTACACGTCCCTTGAATGGAAATTCTACGGTACATGGGCAATTTCCTTCCGACGACAAAAGGAAGAGCAGACAATATACAAAACCGCATGCATTCTGTCACTGGCTTAAAGAGATGTGGCGTTAAAGCATCTAAGCTTGCATAAGACAAAGTTAGATTTGAATCAGATTCGAGACCAAACCTAGCAGAGTTCTTAGCTGATTAAAAGCGAATAATCATTTACAACTAATCGGTTTTGGCACAGAAATTTTTTGAAAGCTGTTAATTGGAAAATCACGAAAATGGGACACAACATTAAGGTCGGTCTTAAAGAAGTAATTTCAGATAGTGAGAGATCAACAGTACTGGGCGAAAATTTCGTCCAATGTCCAGTTTCGCGACATTTAAGAGTCATGTTCTAGTGCCAGAATTTATTTAGCCTCGGAGATTAAAATGTAAATTTGCCGCTCAGACTACGCACACCTTCCCAGTATCGGAACATTTTAAAGAAAATATTTTGATGACGAAATTGCTAAATTAATTAACAACAGAAAGTATGGCAATACTGTTCAAGTTCTTCACCTTACGGCCATCAAAGTTCATTGGTTTACGGACACAGAGCTCTGTATTCTTAATCTGGGATTAACAAATAAGATAAAGAGACATGTCAACTGATTGAAGTCTCCTTCAGAAGCTCAGGACTATTTAAAAAATTTCGACTTACCTACTCCGAAGCAACAAGGAAGGGCTCTGGTCTAATTTAAAATTCAATATGTTGAACGACTAAATCTGCCACTTAGCAAGATACCAACGCAGTGTGTGTGTGTGGCAGTGCAAGCACCTACATTCAGGATCTGCTTACTGGTGTAAGAACTTCCATCAATTGATGGTGACAAATTTGCCCTGATTTCTTCATCTACTGTCCGCAAAGTACAGTTGTAAATCGCACGAATGTAAAAGAAATATAAATTTTAAGATGAAATAAAAGCTCTGAAGGTACTTTCATTTTTCCTACTAAAGTGACCCTAAGTGGTTAAAAAAGTTGAGCAGTAATTAATATTGAAAAATACCGTTAACCTCCAGTTTTAATTTTGAAGTTCACTGAATTTTGAAGTTTATTATTCAATCTCGAAAATAAAGGATAATCTGTGAACAATACTACTCAATATCCACTCAGATACGGTACCCTCTGTCTACCGAGAAGTAAACATGTCCAAAACGAAAATTTCACGTCTTTATAAGTATTTCCAGTGGCCAAGTAACGCAGCGTAATGGATAAACGTTGACTGGGATTGACTGATTCTCGCATATCAGTGGTTATTTTAGCGAACGTAAGTGTTTAAGTTCTGAGCACCTCATCTAATTACGGACCATTGAAACTTTAAAAAAAAAGTGACTGTCATTTGCCTCATTCAGCTTTAAGTCTCACATAAAATTTTCTTGTGTGCATTGTAGTCTTCATTTATACCATTCTTTTGCCCAACGGCAATATTTTCCTTTTTTAAACACAGGGCTAAAACAATGGCCACATATAGCAGCGTTAGTGTCTATATCCTGACCCACGAGCAAAATGAAATATTTCAGACTAATACTGGATCGTCGAGGGAGAAATATGTTACACAATATTAATTCAAGGCAAAAATATCCAAAAAGATCTGAGAACATTTTTGCAGAAATAGTCATAAATGTAGACACAAGTTTAGTATAAATTACTGTTCTGTATTACCAGTTACAAATATGATGACGATGTGAATTTTTGGTCTTACATCTAACAAAATCATGGACACAAATTGATGTGTGAATAGTGAAGATAATAAGTTCTAATGCCCCTTCCTACTTTGTGTAGAAATACGGATTTAAAGGTAAGCAGAATTCGAAAGTACTTCCCGGAATTTATTTTTATTCTACATAAATACATTATATCCAGCTGCTTCTCTACTACTGCATACAATACGTTCGTTATAGCTGTTTCATTACTTTCTGATTTATTTGATTTGATTTTATAGCAGGATAAAATCTGATGTTCCTTTCACGAAAAACATCGCATTTGTTGGTACGCTATAATCTTCTCGTATCAATCCCCATACAGCACTCTTCGCTGCTATATGATAATGCTGCTTTCAAGCCATTGTGTCAAGATAATCTGAATGATTTCTGTAGGAAATAAACAGACGGCAAAAATCTGAATATTTTGTCACATCCTCCTTCACATTTACAAGCTCACGCTGAATTGTGTACTCTTTAGAAACTTGCCAGATGGGCCAGAGAATCTGAATAAAAACTTCCGTAACTTCAACTAAATATCATCTATATTATGAGGTACATTCGGAATTTTGGTCAAAATGTAAAAATGTGGGTTTTTTAATGTCTAGTTGGGCGTCAAGTCTCGTCAAGTTCGTAATTTTTTTATTTTATCGTGGTTATATCCGGTAGAAGAGAGACTTTATAAAGCACCTTACATATTCTTCTTCACATTCCTTTTTATTTTCGTCTTTTAGGCACAAACCAGGCTTAAGTGCTTTTGTCATGGCAAGAAACACATTATGACACACATAAAACAGCAGGCAGTTTTATAGCCTTAAACACTTAATATTCGGAACCTTAGAACAAAGAGGTCAAACAGAACGTTCCGAGTCGTATGGCAGCAGCTTCCCCAATTTAATCTATTGTTACCTTCTTCTTGCAATAAATTTTGTTTTAGTACTCTCGTTTCCAAATACCGCCGTCTTCAATTTCATATCTCTAATACCTGAAAGCTTGATGTCTGGCAGCTTACAGGGAACGCTTAAGGAACTGTGACTAAACATAAAGTTGCCCCTGTGCTTAATCAGGCATTAGGCAATGAAGAATTACGAGAGGGTGAAGGCACATCTTCACGCATTTTTGCTAAATGTAGTGGGTCAGTTCCACGCCGAGGCAGGTTTGCTTTGAGAAAAGGGCCCCCTCTACAAACTGGATAAAGGGCAGCGTCCAAGAGAAAGTACAGACACGGTGAGGAATCGCACCTCTCGGAAATCGAAACCTGGTCTTCTAACCCGCAGTCACAACACCCCATGAAGTGCCCTGGCTCACAAATGTGGATTCTCTTTTAGATAAAAAAGTTTCTTTGAAGCTATTCTCGGGGTTAGACTGCGTAAGCGAATAAATGTTTTCCGTTGTTTCGGCAAACACTGCAGGTGCCGAAGCAAGTGGTATATTTGTTATCAGGCGTAGATGGGTGGATAATATTAGGATTGGTCTCCAGGAGGTGGGATGTGGGTATATGGACTCGACTGGGCTGGCCCAGGATAGGGACGGGTGGCGGAGGCTTGTGAGTGCGGTAATGAACCTTCGGGTTCCATAAAATGCGGAGAATTTCTTGACTAGCTGCAAAACAGTCAGCTTCTCAAGAAGGACTCTGTACCATGGAGTAAGTTAGAAAGTAAAGATTTACACTCTGCGAAAGACATTAGCAACATACAACGCAAAGTGTGAGTTGTGTACAGTGGTAGTTTAAAAAAATGGAAAAAAAGTTACTATTTTGGAAAAAATGGAACGTAACAACACGGCAACCCAACGAAACAGCTTGACACGAAAAAGGTAAGTGACGAATAATTTTAATTACAATAGTAAATTCCGTGCATTGACATGTAACGTGACGTCCTGCAGAACGGCCACCAGAGGCGGAAATAGGATATTCGAAAGGCCAGCACAGACAGCACCACCAAATGGTAACACAGTGAAAGAGGAATTGAACGGCGAAAGGAGCCACTTAATACTCTCGTTACCAAACAACTTGTTTACTAGTTGGAAATATGTAAGAGTGGTAAGACGCGTCTGTAAACTTGTAATAATTCACGTTACAACACAGGTAATTTAGCGTGTCATATTTACAACACCACATTCTAACAACAAGAGCCAACATAACTAGCGGCGCAGAAAGAGGGACGTAACCGGTTGCAAAATTTATTTCCCTATGAATTATGCAAGTCTGTCAATAAGTTTAGCCCCATCATTTCACATATGTAGCGGACAAACAAAAATCATGAAGTATGAATTATGTTATTTATAACACGGTGACTGAATTGACATAGGTCAAAGGCCTCTAAATGAAACGTAGTATGTAGATGACGGTCCAAAATTTAAATGTCCTTTTCTGATCCATGAATTAAAGATCCTGATATATACAATTATACATATAAATAAGACAGCCTGCTTCTGCATTAATGAGTAATCATCATAACAACGCAGACTGAAAGAGCAACTGAAGGCAGAGATGGGATAGTGAATGCGTTTTTATTAAGTACGAGGGATTCACCAGCCTTTATGTGCTCTACTAACAAACAATTATTTATTTTTAAATTGCTTCATCTTTCAGCGTGTACTGTAAATAGTTAGGTGTTGTGTAATACAAAATTATCAAAGCGCACATCAGTCCCCTTTTTCGAATTTCCACGTACCTGAGCCCTATGAACACAAGACTTACGGAACTTAAGATTAATTTTGTACAACACAACGAACAGCTTTTCCTCAGCAATACAAATTAAGTAAGGTGTTCGATTTTCAAGACAATTCTGTATAACAACGAACTATGACTCTTTAAATAAAAAATATTTCTTCTTGGCTCGAGCTCAAGAATGCGTGGAGGTATGCATCCATTCTCACTTACGCCTTCGCGGTATGCATAGGAACAAATTTACCTATTTTACTTGAAGGCATGTTTTAAATATTTTCCTCACCTTTTGTCTCCAGAAGCAATTTAAGGAATTTCAAGTTCTCATGGTACCGAATATTAAAATTTCCTTCTGGCATACAGTTCCGTGACGTCATATCCCAAAAGATCGATGTCTTAAACTACAGTTTGTGATCTTTTCCCGTAGAAAGAGTGTGTTTACAACCAAGGAAAATGTGCGATGAAATTATTCTAACATATAGATTTTTACAATAGTCTTACTTGAAAAATGGCGACAGCGATTACAAGAGCTTCTTCCACCGTCACAAAAATAAAACAAAACAAAACACTACGTTTCAAAAGCAAACTGCTTCCTTTTTGAATCCACTGATTTAACCTGAAGAAGAAAGATGCATACTTCCGAAAACTAGCGTTTTGAGTATTTTTATGACGAGAGAAAATTTCTTGCCAAGGCTGCTGTTGTTTCTCCGATTAACTTATGTTTTACAGGTCTTAATATTTGGAGCATGGACACAGGAGCGAAATATAACAGTTCGTGTGATGAACGCTACAGTGCAACTTCCTTTTCCAAATTTTTAAATTTCATAACCAACATCTTTCTAACAGAAGTTCCAAAACTTTCAGAGAAAACCATTCGGAAAGAGGACATATCGCTTGTCACAGGAGTGGCCCAAGTCTTCTCAAACCAAAATGTGAAGCGTGCTGCATATTGACCCAAACACAACCTGCCCTAAAGGAGAAGCATAAAAAGAAAAGCTTATGATAAGTGTGGCTACGAGGCGTGAAATGGCGGTTATTTTTTTGTTTGTCTCTTGCACTTCGAGCGGAAACTTCGTAAGAAGAAACTTGCTAAGTGCGGCAGGTTCCCGCTAAGGTCTCACATTTCTCATACCTACAGACTGTCCGTTGCACAATTAAAAAAATGGGTGAAAAGCGATAAGAGTATAACCTACTTTAGCACTTTTCATCACACGTGAAACACATTGAAAAGTTCAGTCAAGTAGTTACCCATGCAATATATACTCTAAAATATCTACTGCAGGAGACACTTCGTAGTCGTTAGGGATAGTAATATACTGAAAATATACCGCCCTGAAAAAGGGCACTTAGACGTATGGCGTACATAATTTTATTTGAGCTACGTAGGAAATAAGGTTAATTCTCCATGTTCAATACAAAGCAAAAAGAGAACAAAAATTATCAGTCACAATTACGTTTATATTATTCTATTTTATTGCGATGTGTTTCGGGTTTTGTGGAAAGCCATAATCATGAAATGTAAAAAAAGAATGCTTTCGGTAAGAGTGTGTGTATGTGTGTGTGTGTGTGTGTGTGTGTGTGTGTGTGTGGGTGGGTGGGTGTGTGGGTGTGCGTGTGTATGTGGGGGTGGGTGGGTGGGTGTGTGTGTGTATGTGTGGGTGTGTGGGGTGCGCGT
>Ga0123353_10007282_pt1 | contig 14916 bp, 6 predicted proteins | sample TergutLab28metaG_3_FD_92763 | JGI IMG/M metagenome (GOLD analysis project Ga0123353, IMG submission 92763) | Labiotermes labralis P3 segment gut microbial communities from Petit-Saut dam, French Guiana - Lab288 P3 | ecosystem: Host-associated > Arthropoda: Insects > Digestive system > Gut ... | reverse complement strand
TGTGATTGACTTGTAAAGCGCACTCGCTGCTGTAAAGCCCTACACTTCACTCACCCAGTATGTTAATGTGTTTTGTACGATGCACAGAACGAGCAGTGACCATTTGCCTACACACCGTTAACCTTTTGGTATTTGTAATTAATAAACAGTTCATTTAAAGCGTTTTCTGTGGAACAGACTGAAATTTTATGTATTGACTTAAATGTCATTGAAATAAATGTTAATCTTCACGAACTGAGAAAGGAACACCTTGAACATATTTTCAAAAACTATTTCTTGACAACGTAACGTTATACGCATTTACTGTGAAAGTGTTTTTACTACAGTCAGGGCGTGTAGACCTACCACATTACTTAGCTGCTGTCATTATACCTCATTTAATATGCGTCATAAATGATCTTTGCGCGTTCCAGTTTTTCTAAACAAGCAGATTCAACACAATAATTAAATTCACAGAGCTTAAATGAATCCCATATAGAATTCCAGTATGAGTCCCACTGGTGTTTGTACACATATATCAAATATTTGGAACAACACTGCGCATCGACCACTGTCAATCAGAACTTCGAGAAGTGTTATCTTTATCGTTGCACCGTGAATTTCGTAGAGCCATTTAATTAGCACACCAACTAATGCACATACATAAAAATTTTTACATTAAAACATTTAAAATCTCTCCAACATGTTTCGATCCTAAGATCATCTTCAGGGAGCTACACTGTTCCTTGCTAAAGTCACATTTTTTAAAAACACTCACTGATTAATTTCCTTATATAAACAGGGTGCTGTGGCAGCATGTCGTATTGTGTAAGTCGTGCGGTGCTGAGAATGTGCTTGGCTATGGGTGTGTGTCATGTGTTGTGCTGCGTGAGACTGTGACTTTAGCAAGGAACAGTGTAGCTCCCTGAAGATGATCTTAGGATCGAAACATGTTGGGGCGATTTTAAATGTTTTAATGTAAAAAATTTTATGTGTGTGCATTAGCTGGTGTGCTGATTAAATGATTCGAGACTTGTTGTTACGTAATTCAGATTTCCTTATATATGGCTTAGGTTTATTGGAATACATTTTTAAATCTGTAAATATTTTTTAATCACCCTGTATAAAAAGTCATAATTTATCGCTGATTCAGGGTTTCCAGTACGTGTGTGTGTGTGTACATATATACATACGTATATATCCGACTTTATGTATGAAAACAAGAAAATACAGAAGTCTGACTGCAGACCATGGTTTATGCAATAAGAAAAACCGTTCCGTTTAACCCTTATCCTGCTAACGTGGAGAATATGGTGAGCTCCTAATAATGCCAGCAAATGTCGGATGGGATTTAACTCGGCGTTTAAAGGGTTAAATCCATAAATTACTTTCTGATATTAGTTTGAAGAATTGCTACGGCCGTATTTATTTTTGTAGATTTTTAGTTAAAAAGTAGTTATGATAGGCTGTCTTCAGTTATGGTGAAACATCGATTTGTCAGGTGCATCGCTGAAGTCGCTAAATTCATTTTGCTAAATAATATATGTGAAGAATGAATATCATTGGGGGCAGATTTGGGGACAAGTAGAGATCACACCAGAAATAAATTTAAGCACTCGGTCGACCGGGCAAACATGGCCGTCAGATTATTACTGCTGCTTATTCTACGTGTCTCTGGTTTAATTTTTGACCCACATATCGCGTACCCCAAATCAGGGTATATATTTTTTTCTACAGGCCCTTCGGCAAACACCGCAGTAGTACCAGAAACTACGCAAGACTTCTTCCTTTCAGATCCATTCCAATACAGTATTCACTAATTCTATTAGTACAAAATATTGTTTACACTACAAATAAACAATTTTTCGGTTCAGTGAAGGCTTTGCTTCCATGAAACATCTAACAATACCAGTCGACGCTGTATGTTTTGTAGTCTTTTTAGGCTCTTTGTGAAAATTGCGAAAGGCGACTATTAGCGACGTCTGGTCTGTCCGTCCGTCTATCCGCATGGAAAAGCCTGGCTCCCACTGGACGGATTTTAATGATATTTGATATTCGAGTAATTTTCGAAAATCTGTCGGGAAAATTCAAGGTTTATTAAAATCTGACAAGAATAACGGGTACTTTAATGAAGACCGATGTACATTTGTGATCTATCTCACTAAATGCTTCTTAGAATGAGAAATGTTTCAGACAAACCTTGTAAGAAAAAATGAAAACATATGTTCAGGAAACTTTTCGGAAAATAATGCCGTTTATGAGATAATCTAGAAAAACCTGGTAGAGGCGGACAGGGCAGCGATGATAATGTGGCGCAGAAAATATGAGATTTTCACGCTGGAAAACTAAGGCAAAATACACACACTCATAATATTTAGTACTTATTGCTTCATGACAGATTAATTCCCTCCGATCTCGTAAAATACTTTACGGCAAAGCTTACAAATACTGAGCAACTGCACAACATCTTGTCTGTCATTACGATCTGTTTAGCCAGATTGTACGTCTAAAGAAGGCCACGAGCAAACGAAAATTCCTTTTTTTTTATGTTTGTGTGACCGTGCATCATTCATACAATAATATAAACAGCCAACTGGATGTAACAATAACGATTTTATTAATAATTTCAATCAGCTCAACATGTTTCGGGCAATAATTTCGCCCATCCTCAGGAGCACTAGACTGTGTTTACAGCTTGTGGTATAATGCACCGACGATGCTGCCTGTCAGGCAGCATCCTTTATATGTATCGTATCCGTGCATTAAAGAATATTTATACCACGCAGAAAAACCACAAATACACACCAATAAAATATATTTCGTCATATATTTATGTATTCCCCGACATGTTTCTGTCGCTTCTGTGACCACCACCAGGGTGTGATACAAAAATAAAAGATATACAAATAAATGCACAAAATATATGATAAAATTGGGTGATTTAATTATATATTTTGTGTAATTATCCATGTATTTTTTGTATTTTTTATGACGCCCTGATGACTCGCAGATGAGGCCGAAACATGTCGGTAAATATAAATATATGAAAAAATATATTTTATTGATGTGCATTTGTTGGGTTGTTACTTAGTATGAACATTCTTTTGTCCCAGTGCAGCCTTTGTACGTAACGTGTGAAGAGAATACAAATTAGTCAGAATATAATTCCTTTTAGAAACTTGTACGTGTAATTTGCATTGTTGCCTGCTAAATAAATTTGCCATAAAAACATTAATGTGCAACACTCAGTATTTGTGTGGGGTTGGCAGTGACATGTAGCTAAATAATTATTGTACTTCCACATCAACTATGATTACACGAACGCGCCACGATTTTGTGTTATACGAGTACGTACATTGCCTAACTTGTTATTTTTTATTTCCCCCTATAGCTTACCGTACCCAAGGTAATTTATCGTACCGTTCTACGCTACACGATAGGAAGAGTCGTTAAATAAGGTAAAGGTAAAAGTAAAGCAATCCCATTACAGGCCTGGACTGGCCCTGAGGGTTCCAGGAGGTTGAGGCTCCCAGATTTCAAGACAGTCGGCAAACGAAAGTGATAAGGTTGTCAGCCTTACGCACCGATCGCCTTTACCCCCCAGGAAATATTCCTGGTACTCATTTCTGTAAGAGACTGAGTCAACTCCAGGGCTACAGTGCGGTCGGAAGGATTATGTAAATGATAAAACACAATGACACCATCGGGAATCGAACCCGTGACCGTCCTGCTTGTAGCGCAGTGACTCAACCAACTGCGCCACCACGTGCCCCCGTCGTTCAATAAGTCAAAAGTAAAAGTAGAGACAACGTAACGGACCCCTACCTGTTATTCTTCTCGTTGCAGCGACTGTTGGGACCGGTGCAGCGATGTAGTGTGTCGGATGCTTGTCGTGGGTTTGATTATTTATAGTGACCGTGGTCCAGCTCTTTGGATGAATCAAGTGAGGGTACATCTGGCGCGAACGATTGTTCCTACCAATGAGGACGCTGTGACGTAACACTCTTCTCCGCCTATCCTATCCAACAGGTTGCGGTGGCAACCGATTTCCCACAGCATATACCAACTTGAATGAGGTACTGGGAAAAATACCTGTTTATGAATCTGTAAAGATATCGTTGGACTCGTCTGTGTGGATGTGAACCCCAGATTGTCACCACGGCCTGGCGCATTCTCAGGTGGCCTAGGGAGGTGGTTGCCTGCACATATGTAACATAGCTGCGAGTATACTCAAAAAAATTGTGGCGGACAGCTAACAGAAGCTGGTCCTCCTACTTGGATGTTGGGCGCGAGGGGCTGACATCTTCTCTGGGTTTGGAATTTAGACCGATTATTTGGAACGTCATAGCGATTTACAATAAATATTACCACGATGGTAAACAAGGGGATGAGATGAGCGGGACATGTAGCACGAAGGAGAGGTAAAAGAATCATAGATTTATTTTGGGCTGAAAGCCTGAAGGAAAGAGATTGCTTTGAAGAAGTAGTTTTCGGATAGGGGAAAAGGTTTGCAGATGTGGAGAGTAGCCGCGGATATACTGAATAGGCAGTTGCGGAGAGCCGACAGAGGGTGGGCATCTAGCTTGGGGATAGGGCGAGGGGGTAAAACCCCTCTCAGCGTAAAAATCAACATATTACAACACATACATAGGGAGCCATAAGAATGAATTATGTGGAACGACTTAAACGATGGGGAGTGGATGTGAGGTTTGTAACAGAATGTGAAGAGTACCTGAAGCTCATGGTCACTGTGGACGGTGCAAAGCTGGCGGGGAAAATTAAAGGGAACCGACTCCTTGGGAGACATAGACGTAGATGGAACATTCGTACTAATATTAACCTTTTGGCGCCGGAACTATTTTTTTAATTTTAGCACACCTTGTATATAGAATGTGAATAATACAGGAACCAAATACGTTAGAATTATGAAACAAACTTCATTTTGAAGAGAAAAAACGGAGAGTATACACCACGTTTAAAATATTCGGTACCCATATTTGTTGAATAAATATATAAAATGCAACTTTAGAGGTTAGCGGTGCGGTACGTCAACTATAGTTGACATTAGGCGTCTAAAGTTTAATCATATGGGGGCATGATGTGTGTTAGTGGAGTGGATTAAACTGACTGATAATATGGCATTTTGGAGTTTGGGCTTGAAGCTTAGGGAACCATGATAACTCAGCACGGGATTTGTGGTGAACAAAGTGGTACAACGCCAGTTGTGTCTGTATGGGTTCTCAAAATGTAACTTGCCTCATGCCATACAACTGGTGCCTAGAATTTTGAGGTGGCTCCCAGAGTTTTGGAAAATTTGTGCACCCATACTCATTTATCTAGCACCAATACTGTACAGTCTAAATATGGATAATGTCGCTAAATAAAACGCAAAAAATTAAATTGTGCTTTCGCCAGAGCAACTATCAACTTTTCAGTAAGGGCCCCGCTGTACGGAGCGAGCGAGTTATTAACACGTGCCAACTAAAAACAAGTTAGGAAATGTAAGCATAAGTAAAAATTCCGGCGGTTTCTGACATGTTTAATTGACTGAAGAACACTAAGATTTACGGAACACGTGTAAAGGCAAATGGGAAGATAAAGGTGAAGTTAAAGATGAAGGTAAAGATGTCCCTTACCATCCCATGAAGGTATACAGGGGGAGAAGAACTATTTTTAACATCAGCACTAGATTGAGGTCAGTGGATGTATTCACGTCCCGGCCTATTTACCCCATTGACTAGGAGGCTTGGTGGGTCCCAGAGACGGTCTGGACGTTTCGGAGAAAAGGAAAATCTCTTGCTCCTGCCGAGATACGAACCTCGGACGGTCCGACTCGTAGCCTGGCCCCACAGTAAAAGTGACTTGGGTTTAACGTGACATATACACAAGGAGTAACGCAACAGTGCGTGCCAGGAGTGGGGAGAGCAGTAGCGTTTTTCACAAGACTACATCCATCCATCTATGACGCTACAGTCCCTTCCGGGCCTTGGCCTCCCTGATAAGACGCCTCCATTCATCCCTATTTTCACCTCTTCTCCTCCATCCTCTTATCCCCAGCAGCTGTAATGCATCCCTCTGGACCACATCCGCCCATCGGTTTCTTGGTCTTCCCACAGGTCTTGTGTTGAGAAGTTTCCGTTCAAAACCTTTTTTTTTTTTTGGAATCCTTTCTTCTTGTATTCTTATTATGTGACCTGCCCATCCTAATCTTCTGATTTTAATGTCCCCCACCATGTTTGGCTCACTGTATAAACTGTACAGTTCACTGTTTTCACAGGACTACGCTGTCTGCAACATTTTTAGCGCTCTACGAGTGTGAATCACAACAAAGACTTTGGGACTCCCTTGCTTTTTTGGATTAAACGCTTCGTAGTCCCTTCCAGGCGGCCTTCAGTACGTCTCTCTTTTTTTTTTTCGTTTCAACTTAACAGACATTCATATATGTAGAGTCAAATACGCTTTACATTCGTCGAGCAAGAAGTGAGAAAAAATTCCTGGGAGGGCAATTCAATGCCAAGACATGGCACACAGGACAGAACAGGACAGGACCTTGTTCAATGATCCTCAAAGAAGGGGCGACAAAAACTGTTTGTGCATGTAATACCCTTCTTACGGCTGGAAGCCCGACAGTGGAACCTACATTTCGTGCTTTGAAACTTCATCTGGAAGCGGAAATTGTATGAACGGAAGGAATGTAAATAAGGAAATATTTGTGATAGGACTGCCTATAGTTGGAGCCGGGATATCTCAGTTAGTGTAGTGACTAGGTTAAGGGGTAGAAGATCCGGATTCGATTCTCGGCACGCGCAAGAAATTCTTTTCTGGAAAATTTCCAGACCGGCTCTGAGCCCGACCACTCTCATATTCAGTGGGTACAGGGTTCGGTTGCGGTGGGGTTTAAAGCGACCGGAGTGTAAATCTGATCAGCCACTACTATCTAGTGCCGAAGTTAATAATGAGTGGATCTGTACCTCCATTCCCTTTATATGCCTTTGTTTTACCTTTATTCTCCGCCGTATTTGTTGATATAAGTTATAGATGCTTGTATAAATCGTAGATGTACAGTTATACTAATTAGTGACTAACGCGCGATGTCCATTATTGTACATTCTTACAGCCTGATGCTTATTTGGTAACATTGTAAGATTTCTCAATTTTCACAAGATATTTACGATGAATTATTATATTTCATATATGAAGCCCGAGACAGATGGTTTCTCCGAAATGCTGAATCCTCTCAATAAAACTGCACAGTGGCATATCTCAAAACACTGTATCGTTTATAACGATATTAAACGCTGAACTGTGTACTTGTTTGGCTTCTGTGTACACAGCTTCGCCCAGTATCGCCGGCAACTTCTCCGACTCAACGTCATTGCGGGTCAGTATAAGCAACCCTTGCAGGCGTTACCTCTCTCTCATGCTCCATACAATCAAAGCTATGTTTCTGATGGCATTATATAAAAATCTCACAGAATGTAAGCTACGGAAACAGAAATAACTCTGTTTTTAATGCTTTACTGAACCAGTAATTAGTTTATTTTGAGGTTCTTGAGGCATGGTGACTTTGAAGTTACTGTCTTCTGGGGGGGGGGAATAGAGGTATAGCTCTACTCTTTCTCGACCACTGCACTAGAAGGGAGTGAGGGGCTCAGCGTCACGCCCCGGCCGCTCTTTAACCCCGAGAAAAACCCGGTGCCAATTGTAGAGGAGGCTGGGTGGGCCCCAGGGCCGGTCTGGACAGATGCGGAAAAACTCGCCCCCACCGGGATTCGATCCCCGGACCGTCCAGCCCGTAGCCAGTCGACTGTCTTCTGGGATGTGACGTAATTTGCGGGCAAGAACCTGTTACAGAAATTTTGGAGGAACCTGCTGCCTCCTTGCGCTCTGAAGATGCAGGCAGCGATTTCTTTCGAAACGTCGATTAATATTTACCAAAGTGCACGGCGTCGCATTCCAGAAGACGGCAATTTTTTTAATTCAAATTTTTTAAGAGTGTAAGAGCCGAGGGGTGGAGACGATTTGAACCCTGGAGCATGCTTTGAAGAGGCTTGGCATTTAACTTTTAAATCACTGTGTTGACAGTATGTATAGGGTACTTGAACTGTCGCTCTGTTTTGTCTCTACAGGATTTAGCTGTTTGTTACAATTTTAACAACAAACAACAAATGTTTCTATAAACAGCGTTATACAGTTGGTCTTTGTGATAGAGGAGGGCTGTGTTTTCTGTGAGGCAGGAACGGGGTCTTTGCATGTGACGTACGTGACTTAAATGTAGTAGAAATTGAACCCCTTGCTCTAAAAGTTGCCGCTCTCTCTTATAGTCAGTCACTTCGTCAGTATTCATAAAATCAGAATTTCGTGTCCCTCCCCAAGCCACCCCTCACAATTGCGACGTTTTCGATTTCACAACGTTTTCGAAAGACGGACGATGAGGCAAAACCTGGGCGCATTATAGCAAAGTGATGGTCTCGACGTCATCTAAATGTTTGTCTCTCTCTCGCCCCACGTCTTTGACTTTCGTATTCACTTCAAACCTCTCGCACTTTCTTCAGCTGAAATAAGTTAACATTTTACCAGTTATACGATGGTATCTCCACCAACAGAAGATAAAAGGTTAAATGATCCCGTTACAGGTCCGGCGTGGCCCAGAGGGTTGGTAGAGGTACGAGTATAGCTCTACTTTTCCATGACCGTGGCACTAAAAGGGGGTGAGCGGTCAGCAGCACGCCTCGGCCACACTTTACCCCCGGGAAAGATCCGGTACCCATTTTACAGGAGGCTGGGGTGACCCCAGGTCCGGTCTGGACAGGTGGAAAATCTCGTACCCACCGGGATTCGATCCCGGAACGTCCAGCCCGTAGCTCATTCGCTATACCAACTGAGATACCCGGCCCACACCAACAGAAGATTTGCTGTGGCAAATGGGAGGCAATAGCTATAGTGACGTAATAGTTGCAGGTATTTATGGCTGAGGTTTTTATTTCATCGAGAAAAGTGTTATGATTTCCTGATTTTTAGCTTAATTTACTGTATTGTAACGGACAGTAAAGTTAGGGTGATTTATAAATGTGTTGTTGCCCTCTGTATAACAATTACAAAATAATTTAGCCTATTTTTACAAAACTTTTCTGTGAACCTAATACGCTGGCGCACTTGCGACTTTGTTGTTTTTAGGTGCGTTCGCAAAATTGCGGAAAGTTACTATTAGCTTCGTTGTGCCCGTCCGTCTGCCTGTCCGTCCGTTCGCGTGGAACAACTCGGCTTCCACTATACGGATTTTCCTTATATTTTATATTGTAGTATTTTTCGAAAATCTATCGAGAAAATTCAAGTTTCATTTCAATTGGGCAAGAATAACGGGTACTCTACATGAAGATCGATTTACATTTTTTATCATACCTCATTTCTTCTTAGGATGAAATATGTTTTAGAAGAAAGTTGTAGAGAAAATCAAAGCACATATTTTAAGTTCAGTAAACTTTTTTTTTTTCCGAAAATCGTGTCGTTTATGAGATCATGTGGAAAACATAGTAGAGCCGGAGAGACCACAGATGACAATATGGCGCATGCGCGTTTCATGCTGGATAGCTGAGGCTATAAACATGCTCTGAGAATACGTAATACTTTTACTTATTGCTCTCCCACTGCGACAGTGGAAAGCCGGAGAGACCACAGATGACAATATGGCGCATGCGCGTTTCATGCTGGATAGCTGAGGCTACAAACATGCTCTGAGAATACAAATTACTTTTACTTATTTCTCTCCCACTGCAACAGTGGAAAGCCGGAGAGACCACAGATGACAATATGGCGCATGCGCGTTTCATGCTGGTTAGCTGAGGCTATAAACATGCTCTGAGAATACGTAATACTTTTAATTATTGCTCTCCCACTGCCACAGTGGTTGTATACTCGCCACATTTTTACGTTCTACTTATATTGTCTGTCTTGATTCTCTTAGTTTGCCATAACTAACGGTCGACTGGCACTAAGTATGTATAATTTTTAAATCGTTTGTAAATCGATAATTACAAACCTTGAAGATGTGCGACGCCACGTGGTTATAACCAAAGAAATTAAAGTAGGGAGAGCCTGAACTTAAGTAAAGACAATATTTTAAGTAGTAGTAGTAGTAGTAGTAGTGGCAAATCTTATCAACTTAAAATGTGTACAGAAGGGAAACTATGACAGTGAGCTGTATTTGGAACACAGTATTTTAAATTTTGACGTTTTGCTGACCGTGCATCTCAGTATATTTATCTCAGTATTTAACCAACTTGATGCACAAATTTTGTTTCACAATAAGTTTTATTTCATGCCTCTACATTCATCAGGAGGTCAAAATTGCATTACACAGCCTCTGGTATCATCACACCTATATGTGCATCAAGTTGGTTAAATATTGAGATAAACAGTATTTTAAGTATTAATTAATCCTTTTAAAGCCGAAACCTGAACTGCTTTGCAGTTAAGTTCCAGTCTGTACCTCTCAGTAAATATATTCAGTTTCGGTTATAAAAACCAGTCAATGTTGTATAAGGAAATAATCGCTGTTTCCTTCTGAGATCCGTACAGAACATACAAATACAGTGTGTGGGCAGAACGAAAGGATTTATGAATCTTTAACCTAGAGATACGTATAGTAACCACTGGGATTTCAAGGGTAAAAGACGGTTTAATCTGCGGAGTCGTACTGACTGGGGAAAACCGAAACATTCGCAGAAAACTGTCCGATTACCGCTTTGTCCACTACAAACTGAAAGCATATCTTAGCGATGGGAGACTGGCGACTCACCTCATGAGCCATTGCACATTCGTGCGCCCCAGTTATTGACACAGAACTTGTACAGCTTGATTGTATTCGAACCGCTGTGGAGCTTATTTGTGTACTGACATCCCAGTACATTGGTGACTTGCAGACTAGTCCTTCGTGTAGCCGAGTTTATTTTCAGCTGTGTACCAACTGCTGAAGTAACAGTTTTACAGCGAAGTCACAGTGACAACAGACATGTTTGATTGCAAACTGAGTAATGGACCGAAAGTTCTGGTTCACGTAAACTGTAAGATGAAGCAAATATCGTTCCGCCTTGCTGGCTCCAAAATCTGTGACGTCTTTAATCCGTGATTCTGTGTCACAACACATAAATTCAAGAGGATCAGGGAAGGCACTGAAAGTTCTGTGTTTTTATTGAATGAGTTCTAATACAATGGGAAAGTGAGGTCAGACGTTGTGTGTTTTGGTCGGTACATATCAACGATTCGGATGAATCTGACAGTCAGTCCGTTCGGTTTTATGCACGTCCCCCATATGAACGTGACTTTTGAGTTCTAAAAGGCTTTTATATCGTTGCTGGTTTCTGAAATACTTAGCAGCTGGAAATCCGTAACTGCCTGGTTATGCTAAATTCATGTTTACATTTGTGTAACATTAGTTGAGCGCCAAACACAATTATGCTTTTGGAAATCAAGAAATAAGCTACGTGTTTTGGCTTAGAATTAAGCCGTAATTGAGTTATTTATAGCGATTTAAAAATAAAATTTAAAAATGCATTTCTTAAATTATAAAATTTTTCGTTCTTATAGTTACTGTAACACAGCGAGATGAACCACTTCGAAGTTATATCGCCTTTTATTAAAATCTTCTAAATATTCAAATATTCACTCAATTATTATACCAACTACTGCACATATATAAAATTTATAAAGTTTACACATTAAAACATTAAAGTGCTCCGACATGTTTCGGTCCTAGGACCATCATCAGGGAGCCGTATTGTCCTTGCTAAAGTTACACTATAAAAGTCACATTAATTTCGCTGTACCTCTTGGGTATGGTGATAGCATGCCGTGTTGTGTAATGTTATGTTGCGAAGAGTGCCCTGCTACGGATGTGCATTCTGTGCTTCGTTGCGTGATAATCACGCAACGAAGCATAGAATGCACATCCGTAGCAGGGCACTCAACAACATTTGTTATTGTTGCATCTAGTTGGCTGTTTATATTAATATTATTATTATTATTACAAAATACGTTTGCAGCAGTGTAGAACTGCCAGCAGGCAGCACCGCCGGTGCATTATACCACAAGCTGTAAACACAGTCTAGTGCTCCTGAGGATGGGCGTAATTATCGCCCGAAACATGTTGAGCTGATTGTAATTATTAACAAAATTTGCTATTGTTGCATCTAGTTGGCTGCTTATATTATTGTATCAATGATGCACGGCCACAGAAACATCAAACTTCCGCCTATTTTTTGAAGACCAATTTTAATATTATTCCATCTATTATTTGGATTTACAAGTGATCTTTTTAATTCGGTTTTTTTGACCAAACAAAACTCGGCTACCAGCTAAATTATTAAGGACTTGTAAAGCAGCTTTACCGTTAAAATATTATATTTGTTGCTACCCTTGCCTATTTGGGAAGTTAAGCCACGTAGTGAGGGTGATTTGGAAGTTTGTTAAGGTGCAGCTGGGAGTGAACTGGCTTAGAATCAGATGCAACAGTAAGGTTTCATGTTGAAATTGCTGAACTTTCTGGAGTCACTGTACAAAAATGAATATAAATTTTTCAGTGACACTGTACAGGTGCTGATTAAACGGAATATAGAGGTCGATTCTTTCTGGAGTCACTGTACAAAAATGAATATACATTTTTCAGTGACACTGTACAGGTGCTGATTAAACGGAATATAGAGGTCGATTCATATACTTGTGCCTTATGTTCTATGATCACTTTATTGCACTGTATTTTCTTACCTGTCGATTGCCAGGAACTCGGCCAGCTTATTAATCGTTTTATCTTCCAATAATTCCAGTGCTCAAATGTAAGTAAACAGCCACTGATGACGTCGTGCCGTAACACACAATGTGGAGAGTCCTTTTATCTTCTGGTATCTAATATTTCTGCAATTATTTCTCCTCCACATTATGATACACAGATAATCCATATCGACGTTTCCCAACCTTTTTTTCCGTGGACGAATGATAATTTTTCGTATCTTAATGAACTCCCATCTGTAAAAAAATGTCACAGACCACAAGAACCTGATAGTGGGGAGCCTTTTGGTCGCCACGAGCGAGGCGGCTGGGTAACAATAAGAAGCGAAGGCGGAGATTACTCCAGCATTGACAATTGCCAGATAAAATACACCACAGTATTTCGCGGGATATTTGGTTTTTTTTGCGGTATTAACAAATTTTTATTTACTTAGCCTACGGTTTCTCGAGGAATTCGTACCGTTGTTCTGCGGAACCGTGGATGGGAAACACCGATATAGACCGGCATTCGAACAGGAAAATGAAAATATTTTCCAACTATGTGTGAATAGAGTTGTTTGGCAACGAAATTCTTATGTATGATGTACCTTTTGTATTGCAAATGCAAATACAGTAAAACTTCGATTATCCTTCACCCGCTTATTCTTCACTTCCTACACGTAACAATAATACAACCAATCTATACAACAATAAACCAGTCTATACAACAATACAACCAGTCTTTACAACAATACAACCAGTCTATACAACAATACAACCAGTCTATACACACCAATTATTATAGCATTCTAAATTTTCCAGATGAAATTTTGGGCACAGACAGATTGTCTGATTGTTGCGTGTTGTACAACACACATTCAGATTGTCTGTTTCTATTAAACGTCATGATGGCGCAGTGGCGTACCGAAGGGGAGGTTTCGGGGTTCAACCCCCCCCCCCCGAAATTCCGAAGGCCCTCCAAAATCGTGCCAAACTCAACCCGATTGTGAAAACTGTTAAAAATTGCTGAATTTAAGACGCCAACACCACAACATGTTCGGAAAAAGGCAGTAAAATCCTAAAACTACCTAGTTTCGCAACTGTTTTACATTAGCAATGACAAATAAATTGGTTGTCATCATAATAGTCTTAAAGTACCAAAAATTAAGAAAATGTTATTATATGAAACGAAATTTCTTATACCAAATTACAGCTGCCTCCAGAACCCCTGATTAGGGGGCTACCGCCCCCCAGATCCCCGTTCTCTGTGTCCTCTGTGCTCAATTGAATTTTTTGAACCCCCCCCTGAACAAAATTCTTGGGTACGCCACTGCGATGGAGAACCACTCTGTGTGGGAGTGTAGGAGGAAAATATCATGGGTTCCTTGTCACACGGCTGTGTAATTAAGATCGCGTATTTTTTTCGAAACCTTGAACTATTCTCTATTGTTCATATGTAAATACAAGTACTGTAGTATACAATATATATATATATATTTATATTTATTTATTGCTGTGGTGCTACAGCCCTACTTGGGTCTCGGCTGCCTCATTGTTGAGGTTTCGAGATTACACACAAAACGACGCACCACAGTCGGTAGGACTCCTCCGGACGAGTGATCAGCTCGTTGCAGAGACCTCTACCTGACAACACACAACGCTCACAAAAGGCAGACATCCATGCCCATGGCGGGATTCGAACCCTTAATCCCAGAAACCGAGCGACCCCAGACTCACGCCTTAGACCGCGCGGCCACCGGGATCAGCAGGGTGTAACATAAAAAATAAGTTATTTTTGTTAATCGGTTGTGTAATTTTTCAGCGTCCTTTATGTTATTCTTCTGTTCTCATATCCGTCATTGCTTCAATCCCGATCCTTGACGATTAATCGGAGGTTTGTCCCCCTGACCTAAGGTTACCGAAAAGTTGTCCTATTTTTAGTTAAATAACGTATTATTATTCAATACTTATATGATCAGAGGACCGCGGTAGCACAGTGGTTAAGGTGCTGTGCTACAAATCGGAAGGTCGCTGGTTCGATCCCTGCTGGTATCAGTGGATTTTTCATTGACATAAAATCCTTCCGATCGCACTATGGCCCTGAGGTCGACTCAGCCTCTAACAGAAATGAGTACCAGGAGTATTTCCTGGGGGTAAAGGCGGCCGGTGCGTAAG
>Ga0123353_10007278_pt1 | contig 14922 bp, 7 predicted proteins | sample TergutLab28metaG_3_FD_92763 | JGI IMG/M metagenome (GOLD analysis project Ga0123353, IMG submission 92763) | Labiotermes labralis P3 segment gut microbial communities from Petit-Saut dam, French Guiana - Lab288 P3 | ecosystem: Host-associated > Arthropoda: Insects > Digestive system > Gut ... | reverse complement strand
CCCAGCCGTGGGTTTTGTGGTTTCGTATTCTTTAAACTTCGCTTCCTAAAAAATACAAGACTATACTTTTCCGTTTCACCCCAAAAATAAGCCCCCCCGCAATTTTCTAGTAGCCACCCCCCCCCCCCCCAACACCGACTTCACTTATAGCCAATTTACTAGTGTCGAATACGAAACAAGCGGACAGAGAAAACCTCCCCATTGAGCGTTTATTTCGTGCCCCTTGTAAATGCGATGTACGTGTATCCACAGCACAGTGACGTAAAAGTACAAATGCAGTATTGTATACTAATGTGTTATACATTACTGTAAATAACCGCATAATTTGTTAAATATACTGTAAAGTACCAACAGCGCTGTCGGCGCTACAAACAGTGAAATTACCTGAGCTAACGGGCTGAAATATTCGGACGCTTTTGACGCTTGTTTCCTCAAGTGAAGATGAAGTACGGTACATCAAGCACATATATCTTCCCCCTTCAAATAAACTACATGCAGTTGTTTCTATAGTTTGAAATATGACATGATTGATTACGGCTTCTCATGTACCTCTCCAACAACACTGCCATGACTGGCATGTGTATTATCACAGAAGAATCCAAAAAGGATGTGGAGAAAGCGGCCTTACCCTGCTGTAGGTCGCTGTATGAGCATCCACACTACAGGGACCGTGGAAAACAAAAACATCGCGGTCACAATAACACGCACAAGGCCAGTCCTTTGTGGTACTGAATAAGATAGGCGACATATTTGTTTTTGTCAATTACGAAGTTCATTACAAGATACTCAGTAATTAATTTAACAAGTAATATGGGCCCAGAAAGTTATTCATGGAGATCAGAAACCTACAACGTCACATTCTCTGTTTATTCCGTAAACTTTAGCCGATTTTAGCAAAAAACTTTACCCATGTGTTTTATATCAGACTGGAAGACCATCACGTAATGTATACCAATCATTCTGACGTGCTGCTGACCACATAGACCATTACCCTACACAGTGAACTTCGCTGAGGCAAGGTATATGTACAAACATTATTAATGTTATTCTGTATATTTCAGCTGGTTTTCAGAGTGTTTGGTAAGTCAACTGCCTGACAATGGCGCTACAGCACTGAAATATGTTGGATGATTAATGAACTATACGATTGTGTATACTGTATGTACATTGGTTGGTTTAACAAAAAATATAAGCCGCATCTTCATAGCCCCGATACGTACTGACGTACACGAAACACTGGACAGTGCCTCCATGAGACACGCACCCTTGTCAGACACCACAAAGATTTGACGCCCAGAACCAACAAATACCTCTTTTTGGTCTACTGTAACAAATACATGTTGTGTCTTTAGGGGTACTTATTGGTTGTTTTGTGGAGATTATTTTTTTTAATGACGCTGTTCGTAGTTTAGACCTTTTAATATTGGGTGACTGGAGGATTTTAACTAATTATTTGGACAGCACTTGGAAATAAATCGCATTATCCTAAACGGAGCTATTTAGGAACGCTACTGGAAATCATTCTGTGGGTCACAAAAGATCTCGGGCTAGTCGGTATCTCAGCCCAGATTCAAACCGGCAACTCTCAAACGCAAGCCATAAGCGCTGCTGCTTAAGACAACTTGCTCGATAAGACACTGGAAGAGAAGGCTAACTGAAAAGTTTCTGCGAGTTGCAAAGTAAAGTGTTCCTATGCTGAAAATTAATGTGTGGTGCTGTCTACTTCATAACAAAGTTATGGAGTCCTTTTTCTTTGCTGATGCCAAGTTCTCTGAAAACATTTATCTTGGTATGCTAGAAAACGTCGCCTTTCTTGCAGTTGGAAGAAGATGACGACGGTAATTTATTTCTTCAGAAACTGAAACACCACATCAGACAACACACTGCTGCAGATTGTACAAAACGGGGTGTCCTGGGCTTTGGCTTTGGAGGAGACTCCAACATCACCAAATCTGACGCCCAGTTACTCCTCCCTTGATTACGTCGAAAACGATGTGCACGAGTGCAATGGAATGGTGGTTAATTAGATAAGCTCACAAAACGCCTAAACAGCAATCCTCAGAGCGTAACAGCCGTAATCACTAACCGTCAAGACATCTGTCGTACCACAAAACAAGAGCGACAGACAAAATACTGGTCACAACTTTCTGAGTCACGCTTCACTTCAGTGATTTTTCATTACTTAAGCTGTAGTGGTTATGAAAAAACAGCCGACAGAAACACTGGAGAGACTCTGTAAACATGCTGTAGGCATTTGAAAGATTGCGTTTGGCAAAAGTGCAGCGTGGAACCAAATGTACCCAGTGCATACGCTGTAACTCACTTTGTGTTCGTCTCTTGGCTGTGAGATTATTCTGGTATCACAGTTGGAAATTAGGGTTACGAGTATGAGTATATAGCAGTTCAAGATTTACTGTTTCCTAGGGGAATTAGTGGCTTCTATAGCACAATCCGACAGCAGCCAGAACATTTATCTGATGTCAAGACACGAGAACCTGCCTGAAGATACCGGGCTGTAGAAGGCGAGCTTCGCTTTAAATGGGACATAATGTAAAGCGACTTGTCAACTTTTAACCAGCATTTCTTCTGAAGACAGAAACAATGTTTGCTCTATATGAGTGTCCTTTGAATGCTTGGGAATTTGACGGATTTTGAAAGAATTTGGTCTTGACGGCATGCCATTACATACGCCTATATCGTTGGATTCTTTATTGACTTATAATTGGTAACAACATGAAGTACGCGGAACTCAAAATGGTGAAAGCTACATTTAATTTAGGATGATAAATTGACATACGATAACAAATTATCGAAAAATACATAGATTGTTTATGGTAATATTTTTGTGTGCAAATAATGTAAACAATAACATCTGGTGGTTGGGCAAACATTTGCTTCACCTCCAGCTAGATGGCGATCACCTCCGGACCAATGGAGCCACGCACGTGAAATTCTGCACTGCGATAGACCATAGACCTACCTATACCTACACATCACATTTAATAAAGAATTAGAAGCATAAAGACAGTCCGAACCTTTGAGTTTCCATGCAAAAAAAAAATTTAATGTAGACGGCACGAAAGAAGAAGAAATAAGTTATTTACGAAAACAGAACGAAAAAAGATAAACAGATCCATAAAGTAGATAAAGTAGGAATACGCGACGTATGAAAGTGGCTTCACGTGTTCTCCTCTAAATTTCTTTTTCTGAATTCAAATAGAATTTCAGGATTGCAACGTCACACCTACTTATATGACAGCTTCATATCACTAGTGACCAAACGACAGTGCGCAGATCCTTGACAGATAAACGTCCCACATTTCAAACAAAAAATAAAAAGCATTCGTGGGATCCCCAGTAACATGTTTTACATGATGTGCTTCCTTATACAAATATCAGTTTAGATCATTGTTCAGCAACACAAGAAGGTGATTTTTTTCGCTCTAGGGGGCAAACTAAAACACCAGAACATAAATATGAAGATTCAACAAAGCATATGGACTGAACAAAAAGACCCAACCTAAAACTAAGGATACATGCAAAGAAAAATAAGCATAAAGCGTAAGGGCAACACTGTTGGCGCAGTTACATCAAGAAGTGTTGAGCTGTCCAGTTCTGCTACAAAGGACTTAGTGAGCCAAACCGCTGTCTAGCCAATCATCACGTTCCTTTTCACGTTCCATGGACTCCTAATGCTCCAGTTAAGGCAACATATAACAAACCACGTGATGGAGAATCACTCAGAAGTCGCCAGTCATTCGGCTGGTCAGGGAATTCCCCGCATTTTACAGCACTCGAAGGTTCCATTCTATATTCAAAAAAGCCCCCTACCTGACCACATCTTGAAGAATATAAATCCCTCACAACACACAAAGATTCACAAAGCAGGTACACAAGTTGAGGGCAGGTAAGAAGGTCCACTAGTGGAAGCAGGCATTGCAACGAATATAATGTAACATGCTCCTCAGTTTTGTCGTGAATGTACTCGTCATTTATTATAGTGACCAAATATTTTAACCTTCCTGCACTTTCGAGGTACTGGCCACGTTCGTATCACGAGTTTGCCCTGTAGTATTCACAAGACATGAACATGTACTTGGTTTCATCTCTTTTGTTCACTGAGCAACCGTCGTACTGTTGTGTAACAGTCTTCTTGTTATATTAAAGGCACAACAACTTAACACTTGCCACCCAATTAATAAGAGACATGAACATTCCAGACTACACCACAAGTTTCTACCAGATTCAGTTCCAACCCTCATAATTTTCTCGTGCCACATCACTATCGTCTTCTAAAGCTATTTAAAAAGTCATCGGCTATAAGGCATCTCCATGACTGAACAGTAAATACATCAGACAAATGTCGACTTTCCTGGACTCTGCTGTAAGTTTTAAGTACGTTATGATTACCTGAACTAACTTTACTGATACACTACTTACAGCGACAATGCTATATAATATTTCTCGTCTGATTCAGGCGCTTTGTGACGCCAATTTATAGCTGATGTATCCCGATGTTATATTTTTATTTTTCCATTAAGTGTAGCAAAAGTAATAGTTAATCTGTAGCTGGTCCACTACGCACAAATCCACACTGAAGATACCAAATAATTTCGTGTACACATGGACTTAACTTTAAGACAAGTACGCAGTAAAACGTCCGGTACGAAGGTGATAATGCCCTTGTCTGTATAAATATAATCTGCTTGTACAACGGCCCGCGTTCTCTCTAAATTTAAATTATGGCTGCAAGTCCTCTGTAGTTCTCTTAGAACTGGTAACTGATAATACGTTCAGAAAAAAAAAACACCTTTTCTGTATTTTCAGGCAGTAAACCTACATTCCGAACGTTTTCAAAGACGCGCAGATGACCACAGGACTTCGTCTAGGCACCAGTTGCTATTCGGTCTTCAATCTTACTATGCTATCACTGTTGACTGGTATAGAAAGCGACTATCTAAATTTAAAAAATGGCTTCCTCACTGTGAATCCAGGTAAGTTCCGGGTCAGAGGTGACGTCCCAACTTAGGACCAGGATAACGATAATGTACTACATTGCCAATCCTGCGCCAGAGCCTGTCGGCGGTAATAGATCAGCGGGCACGACGTTAGGTAGGCGGAAGCTAAAGTAGAAACACAAGGAGCATAAGCCATGTAAGTGCCACTTTGTCACTGGCACAAGAAATGAACTGGAAAAGAATTCCCCGAGCTCCCGTGGCAAAACGGCGGTAACCAATCGCCTTTCCGTAGACCAGGGGTTCTTAACGTTCTCTTGTACCATGGATCCCTTTCAAAGTGTTGTGAAACCTACGGATCCCTTCTCAGAAAAAAAAGAATTATAAATTATCAATTATATGCTTTCGGAGAAAAAGCTATCTCAAACAACCTAATGAATTCCAGTTTCCACTTCGTAGGGCACAATAACATCAGAGAGTGAGATTTACTGACGTTAACAAACAATTTGAAGTTTAAAGACCATAAATTACTTTGTTCCCTATACTCAGTATTGAATGAAAAGCTGGATTTCAGTTAGAAGTTAGTGAAAATGAAGTAGCGAACTTTTCCCATCCAAGTTCACGGACCCCCTGAAATCTGTTTCCAGGTTAAGACATGCTGCCCTACACCAAGGTTACGAAACGTCTGTAGAAGTTTTGTAAGATCTTAGGCTTTCAAGACGACAAAGATTCAGACCTTGATCTTCCTATTTTTACCACCATCCGGTCTGATATACTGTTACCAGCGTTTCGGGGAAAAATAGTGCCTCCATCTTCAAGGCAGAATGTAAAAGAACTGTTTGGAGGCGGGACGTAATATATAAAACAGCTCTGCTTGTAGTTCGCGAAGACGGCCTGTACGACAGTACAGCTGACATGGAATGTGTAAACGATACAGAATACAAAATAACAATAACATAATACAGATATGTCAGACACAAGAGAGTGAGGAGGATCTGGAAGAGGAGGAGGCAATATGAACTGAAGTGAAGTGAAGTCGACTCCCGGCGTTATGCGGCCGTTCGTTTCGGATCAATACGAACAGCTCCCACCACGCCGTCCGCATGAAGTACTCAACCAACACCCCCAGCGCTCTCGGTATGTAATGTAGCCTGATAACACGACAATTCAACAACTTGTGCCTCTCTCCTCCGCAGCAAAATGTCACATGAAGAGGAACTTCGATTCCAATATCGCCCACCACTCCGCTTGACACTACGCTACAATTTAGCTTTGTATGGTTTACATTTCAGCACTAGGCTAGGTCCACCTGCAGTGAAGTGTGAACTGCTACGGACTGCAGGGACAAGAAGCCGTGACCTCTGACACATTACGCGTAATGAAGCGGCGACAATGTTACAAGGACAGTACCAGAAAGGAACAGAAAGAATGATTAAGGCTAAAAAAATATACATTCACATTTTCGTAAATATAAGAAATATATATGAAGTTATCGAAGTTTTTTTTCCACCAACGAATGCACAAGTGATTGTCTTAAAAACAATATTAAAATTTACATTAAAACAGCTCCGACATGTTTCGGTGCGGTCAAGCCATCTTCAGGGCGTTCATTATCCGTATTTGCTAAAGTTACACTTCGTTAAAACAGTCAATTATGGTGTATGATTAAAATCGGTGGTAATGTGGCTGCATATATTGGTAGTGTCCTTGTTGATGTGTGTATGTCGCACTGTTCGGGAGTAGTCTACTCAGTCTACCTAAATTGTTGGCGTATAATTACTCAGAATTAGTAAAGAAATAACGACATTGTATTCACACTACGTTCTTCCAGTATCGTGGAGCCAAACGAAATAGAAGCTGGAACTGTAGTATATTTCAATGCTGCGCTTTTACATACAAGACAGACACGCACAAGAACCTGAACTGAACATTCGCACCCTTTCTATGGATTAAATTTGCTCTTCAGTTTCTTCTTGAATGCCATTATTATCCACTGGTGCTGTTCTCAACAAATCAGCAAGTCAGCTAGGTATCGTCAATGAACGGGCGAATAAACGTGCGTCTGTCTGCTTTAATTTTTCGCTTCCTGAAGGACTGTTGGCAAAGAAACGGGTCAGTATGCCACCGAACAGAAATCCCTTTTTGTTAGGCCGAAGTTTGTTATCCTTTCCAAACATGTTCGGTCAAGTGGTATAACACAGTACCTACAGGACCTGAGTGAGGGTGCACCAATATGAAACGAGGAGTGACAGACTGTGATTATCATTTCGTCTGCATGTAGAAATACATTTTTATATTATCATAAATACATTTTTAAAGCAATCAACGTTATGTAGGGTTTAGAGTGCAAAAAACTCAAAGCTGGTATATACAGTTGCCGATTTACAACCAAAATCGACATAAACGCAAAATAACTACCTCAATGTTTATTATAGGAGAAAAAATTAACGCATTATAAATGAATACTGACATACAGGAACGAGTGCCAGTCAGAAACACAGTGAAAAGACACACGTGATTATAAAAAAAAAAGTATACACGTACAAAGGAAAGGAGAAAAGTAACTAACATCATTAGCAACGCAATATGAAGCCCATGGCAAAATAAACAGAAATGGTCCCAAAAATGATGGCAACCTTGCTTGACGAGAATTGAAGGAACAGGGTTTATAAGCACAGAAACGTCAAATCTAGTTACAAAAATTAGAGCACAATACACCTCCTGGATGTTCGGGTTAGTTTACTGCTACATACAGCAATATACAGTCAGGGTGGAGATTTGTTTATATGCAAGCTGTTGCACACGCGGTAGCGGCAGTAGGTACAGTCATTCCTCTCCACGCCCCGAAGGCGCATACAGGGAGAAGAGGTACAGCTCCACTCATTCTCAACATCGGCGCTAGACGGCGGTCAGTTGTTGACATCACACCCCAACCGCTTTACCACCGCGAGAGAAAGTCAACACCCATTAGACAGAAGGCTGGGAGGGCCCCACAACGGGTCTGCACGCCATGCACTGATTCAGCGCCAACCGCACGGAGCCCACACGCAAGACAACGTAAGCGTAGGAATATAGAATTCATATACATCTGGCGACGCCATAAAAACGTACAGAGGAAGGTTGACAAAAAAAAATACGTGGAATGAACACAGACAAAGAATCATCACACTTGGTGTTGGAATTAAAAAAGTGAACATAAACCACGCATTAAACAAGTGATATTCCAAGGTTACCAATTACCATGTTCGCCCACAACTACATTAAATATTTTAACCAAAGGCGCGGCTTTACGAATACAATCAGGTTTACAGAAATGTTTTAACTTACGACGTGTAAAAGAAAACGTTCGCCACTTCATGAACCAAAAACTGAAAACAAGACTGTAAAATTTCTGAACTCGCAAATTAACATATTGAATATGCATACAATTTTGTGTTGCAGACTTGTGTTTATATGCCTGATGAAACCCCGTGAGAAGGACCGAAACATGAAGCATTACTGATAGAGGCAACAAAAGAGTAGCTACGTTCAACAGCAACACGGTAGTACTGAAATGTCACGACAAAACGGGATAACTTAATTAAAAACACTTAAATATAGACCTACTTCTTTCGTTCATGGAACAGTACAGAATACTGTCCAAATACACGTTTGAAACGCACGTACACTTCCTTGAAAACATTAAATGAAATTTCTTTTTTCTTTTTTTACATTAAACTAATATTACCATGCAAGAAAAATAACGAAAACAACAAAAGCAAACAACTGAAAACGAAAAAGCAAAGACTGATTGAATCAAAACACCAATCCACTCTCAGTACTGAACAACAGGACTGTAACTCAGTATGATCCAAAATATACGCGGGAAGAAGTGTCAGTATCCCATTAAACTGAGAGTAGCAATGAAAAATACGTTGCGGTCAGAAGATGAGTGCAGTAGGGAAACGTGACAATGACAGATCTATAAGCCTATCCCAGCACAAATGTACGAAAAGCAGAAGAGTTTATGAATGGACTGAAAGATAAAACGTAGATCGGAGGAGTGCCGGTGATCATGCGCGTTATGGCCGACGATTCAATGAGCTTAGGTTAAGCAGTACAAGTGGAATAGTCCGGCCAACAAAGAATCAGAACTGATTAAATCGAATCTAAAATCATAATAATGTCTAATGTGTGGTGCTATGATACTTGAAGGACCGACCTGACACATTTTATTCTGATTGGACCACCAAACTTTTGCGCTTGCGTTTCCGAATTCATACCAATCAGAGACACCGTGAAGAAAAAATGAAACAGGTTTATGCTCAGCTATGTTCGACAAAACGTACAATCAAATCAGCTTGAATCTTCATTACCGTCTTATATTATACATGACTGAACTTATTTTTTTTACGTAACGAAAGATGTTTCGCAATTTTGGACAAGGCACAAAAAATAGCCGCCACTTCTGCACGGGCAAGCTTCCCACTGCTAGAAATTCAAGTATCAGTAGTAACCATATGAAGGCCAACATTAATCTACAGCAAATCGATGGCTACCAACCGGTGGGCCAAGGGCAACAAGAGGGGGCGCGGACGTTATTCCAACGGTCCGCAAATACACATTCTATAGACCGAGTAAACATCGGGTCTCGCACACGCAATGCTAGTATTTAAATGTTTGCGTTTCACGTTGTAACGATTGAAACGTGAATTTATTTACAGTGGCCATTAAGGTCACGAAATTCTTCGTCATTAAATATTCTATTAATTAAACTCATGCACTGCTCTTCCGTTATCATATTTTTAAATAAGAAAAAAACCGCCTCATTCCAAATACATAATGGTCATTCCTGATCATCTTTCCAACCATACGTCTACAAATGTTTCCGAAAAATCCAAGCGAAACGCCGAAGTTACAGGCGACAGAAGGGAGACATGGAGAAATATTTATACTAAATACCCGAAAATACTAGGCGCCAACGTACGAATTTAATGGCCCAGGCTACCTCGCAATAGCGATTTGTGCACCCCTGTTTCCAACAGATTTGATACTATCATATATACCAATCTCAGGCACTTGGAGGGCGCAGTTAAATATTCTAAGAACCAATCAATCCACTGTATTTTAATAACGCTACTTAACTGAGTTCATAAAGCAGACGTCTTTGAGTATCCGCCTGGGGCAAACGGCAATAAATTCGTTCTCCTGTGATGACAGCAAGCACACAAGAAGCCTGTAAATTCGCTTCTTAAAAATCAGACTGCTCTCAGAATCAAAATAAATATGAAGAATCACAACCGAATTTAACACATTCCTTTCCATGCTACAGCAATCGCTATTCAAGCCTGCAGTGGCCCTCAGGTTTTCACGAGGTTGAGGCTCCCAGAATTTCCAGCCAATCGGCACATGAAGGAGGCAAGGTTGTTAGCCGTACGCGCCGGCCGTCCTTAACCCCACGAAATAACCTAGTTCTCATATCTCTCAGAGGCTGAGTGCGACAGGAAGGATTAAGTCAATGAAAAATCCCGAAGATTCCACTGGGAATCGAACCCGCGACCTTCCGGCTTGTTGGGCAGTGCCTCAACCAACTACGCCACCGCGTACCGTTCATTTCAATCCTACTAAACTAAAACTCTCATCAAATACGATGACAAACTACTGTATTACCTAGAGGGAATACAAGTATTGCGGCTAGAAGACGGAACATAACAGTACTTGTCAGTTGTGACGAAGCGTCAGTCCAGTGCGCACCACATGTGCCATCATTAAATGTTATGCCTAAAACGAAAGTTCAACATACACGGCATCTGATCACACCGGCTGGTTCAACCACACAGTCCCTGTTATAAGTTACACACACTCAAATAAGTGTGAATACATCTTCTTGTGGTTCGGCTGGGGTGGTGTGGTATCCGTACGCAGGCTGAAGCCTGCATCCCGATACCACACCACCCCAGCCAAACCACAACGTAACACCAACACACATCGTACCAGAGCAATACAACCCATGAAATAACTCAACAAATAAGTCGCAATCTCCTCAGGATGGATGTATTAACATCCGGAACATGTTGAGCATTAAATAATGAAATAATAAAGCAAGTGACATCAAGTTGGTCTATCTTTATTCAGCTATCTTCTTACGAGTTTGGTAAATGTACGCACCACTTACCATTTTTGCATCGTTCGCTCCAACTTTTCTAATCACTTCTAAAAACCATAGGGCTTACAGGAGAAGTGTATGGGGCACAAAATGCGTTCCACTACTACTCCACAACGTCTGTTGGGAAAATTTCCCGCTCCGAAAAATAAGAAACTAGTTATGCTCGAAATGCGACAGGAGACACGTAGGCCTTCGAGTAGGGTGTGAGTTATTTCTGTCCGATTTCGACAAAAGCTGGGATACGCCTATAATTTCACAAAAAAAAAAAATCGAACATTAGAATCTTCAGTTGTTACACGGTAGACGGATGGACATAGACAAAAAAGTTAACAGGCGCAACTCTCTTTGCTTATGCGCCACGAGCTGGTTCACTGCACCCAAAGCACGGTAAATTACACAACAGGTAGGCCCACCTTATTACATGGCATGACATGTTTCACGTTCAAAACACAAACAGAACACAATGCAGTGAGCGACAGTGGCTAGGTAGCTTTCAAATAGGCTATAAACAGTACCAACCTGATACTGGTGTGACGGTCATCACATGCCGCAACGAAACCGAACTTTTCCACAATTACTCGTTTCAATAGACGGTACAGTTGTAATTAAGTAAGGGCCATTTGAAGGTCATTATATATAAGAGACTACTATATATTGTGTCACGGTGTGTACGGAACCAGTTCAAAATCCAGATTAAATGGAGGAAATCTTCAACAACGAATTACGGTGAAAATTTAAATGAGAATATGAACTTACTTTCAGTTAGGACACACGAATATAAACTGGAAGTATTACGCGTATTGTGAATTGTAACCTAAATATCAGCATCTATTTCGTCAGAGCCCGTAACTTGAAACTAAGTACTGCTGACATACAATGCATTATTCCATAAGGCGCCGATGTAATTTATTTCACAGAATACAAATAAGAAGTGGTATACCAGAAATACATGGAAAGATTTGAAATGTGTTCCTGGAGAAGGACAAAGAAAATCAGTTGGACCGATCGTTAAGAATTATAAAGAGTCAAGGAGGATAGGAATATCCTACAATCAACAAAAAGGAAGGAAAGCTAACTTGACTGCCTACACCTTGCGTAAGAAAGGACTTCTAAAGCATTTAATTTAAGGAAAGATACAGGGAAGGACATAAGTGAAGGAAAGATGACGAAGAAGAGGTAAGCAACTCAGGGTGACATTAAGGAAAAGATAGGGCACTGAAAATTTAAAGAGAAAGCAATAGATCGCATTGTGTTGAAAACTTGCTTTGCAAGACGTTATGGACCTGTCCTAAGACAGAGTGGAGAATGAATTAATATTTAAAATTCAATTTTTTAAAGATACGGCGAATTTAATCTTTAAGAAAATTCAACAAAAAATTTTTTGTCGCAGAATTCATTCCAAATATGTCTACGCATGAACGACAATTTCACACCTTCACAGATTTCCACATAATGCATTACCCTTAATTACGAACCGCAGGGATAAAAACACGTCGCGCCACATTATCTGTTTCATGTTGTATATTAATTATTTAAAATATACACAAGATGTGAACCTTTGTAACTCACGCGGCAGCAGTCAGGCACGGGCAAAGCAATATTTAATGTTGGTTTGAATTTTGCTGTGTTTGGTTCCTCTGAAACACACTGCATATTCCACAGGATCCAATTGTTTTAGGCGAAGAGTTTTCAACATTTTTCACAGGGCGGCTGATAATGTCTTCCCTATATCCGTAATTGTATTTTATAAATCCGCCTCTGAACTCCCCACGCAAGCCTTATGAAGATAGATGTTCAGTTTCTATTCCACACCCATAACTCATTTCCTGCAGCCTTCAGGGATCCTCTTTTTGTTTTCGGCAAGACAGGATAATCCATTTCCTGACTCGACAATATTATCTCACACAAAGAGACAACGAACTAAAATTCTCCTTTGGCAACACAATTTAGAGCAAACTCGTAAAAAAGAAATTTGTTCTCATTCAGCGTGCTTTTCATTAGGTTTATAAAGAATAATTAATGGTCGTATCACATACTCAATACTGAAATAAAATTTCGGTAAACAAATTAACAAAATACAAAATAACAGCCAATTCAAAAGGCTATAATTGTCCGCATTATCCGTTTTACGAAGTGCTGAAAGAACACAGCCATCTGGTGGCCAGTGGCTACCGAAAAACTGTCTAGCAAATAAATTTCCATTCGGTGTTTCGGAAGTTAACCGTCCTAATTCCGGCCATCTAACACACTCAGCTGTGGCATAGAGGAAATGAGAAACCACATCCAAATAGTTAAGATACAATGACTAATAAATCTTAACAATTAATAAGCATTTAAACTATAGTTACCCCCATTACCCTAAGCCTGGTCAGTAGGTGTTTAAAAAATAAGGAGCAACACAGCAGGAAAGAGTGAATCTGGGTACCGACCTTAGGCCACAACCACAGCTGGCCTAGAGAGATAATAAAACACCTCTTTCTGACTATTTGACTTAGGTTCGATCCCTAACGTCGTGACTGGCTTTGGGAAATCTACAACAAAACTACGGGTATGACAATCAGTGACATGAAAACTGTACAGCCAACAGCTACAAGTCTACAAGAAAACGGCGCATGCAACATTAGCCACTCTTCCTTCATTATATAAGTAAACTGACAGATGAATGTCACACCTGTGCTCTAAATAAACTACTATCAGAATCTGGAACAATTCGTCTTTTTAACGCGACTGTAGCATTTACAGTACAAAGCTGACCATCATTTTTCACCTCAAGAGAGAATTTAAAAACAGCGAATATTAGTCCAGCAGGGTATTTAAGATATTTTGGGCTCACAAATGGCTGTCATTAGGTCCAGTCGCTGGGCTTAGTTTACATAACGCTTCAGAGCACAGTCCATAATGATAACCTAGAAGTTGCTGAGCTAGGCGTGCTCAAATATTGCACCAACCAAATGAACTGTATTCATTACTTACAAATATTAAAGACGTAGCTGCTACATGTTTCGGTTCCACTGTAACATCTTCAGGCAACACCGTTAAGTTTATAGTGCCACTTACACATAATTTACACCAACACCGCAACGTACTACAGACTGCGGAAGCTTGCACACAATCGCTTACCAATGGCAACTGGTTTTAAACCTGGAATTTTGTGCTCCCTGAAGATGGTACACATGTACCAAAACATGACGGAGATACGTCTTTGAGATTTATATATTTAATATTGTGCATCTGGTTGGTGCAACAAATTCATCACACTGATCTAAAAATTGCATGGAATGGACACATTTAAAATATTCCTTCAGGTATTCGAGATACTATCCGTCCTCAATGGAATCCGAAGGATCAATGACGTGTACACATCAAGCCCTAGCCACAGCCAGCTTAGTCCAGTCCAGACCCTAACACCCTCGTACTTATGATCTACTGTAATGCAGCCCTCCTAACAAAATCTATGTAGCCCAAATGGCTAGGTTCTACGATAAAATTATCTTCTTCGACCTTACCATTCGCGCCGCGTCCACATTGTACCTGATTTAATCATTCTTAGACTTTGCAAAGACCGATGCCGATCTAGCGCCAAGAATAGGCACGGATACAGCTATACACCACCTGGGCCAAGTGATGGCAATTTACGCATTTACTTTTGCCTGTAAATTTGATTTTCCACAGAGTGAAAAAACTAAACTCCGCATTACTAAAGTGTTAGACAGATTTTGCACGACGATCTGGGCATGAAAAAGGTGTGTGCTAAAGTGGTGCCAAAAATCCTTACCCCCGAGCAAAAGGAACATCGAGTGAACTGCTGTGCTGACACTCTTG
>Ga0123353_10007276_pt1 | contig 14925 bp, 9 predicted proteins | sample TergutLab28metaG_3_FD_92763 | JGI IMG/M metagenome (GOLD analysis project Ga0123353, IMG submission 92763) | Labiotermes labralis P3 segment gut microbial communities from Petit-Saut dam, French Guiana - Lab288 P3 | ecosystem: Host-associated > Arthropoda: Insects > Digestive system > Gut ... | reverse complement strand
TGTAATAATTGCATAATGCTGTGCATGGAGCCGAAGGAGTGAGCTTCTTCATTAAGGCGTTTAGCGAAGCTGGAAATGTGGCAGTTGTTTCTGAATGCCGCCTTGTGCTCTTTGAAACGAGTGGCGAAATGTCTACCGGTCTGTCCGACGTATGCCTTATGGCAGTCAGGGCAGGTGAGTTTGTACACTCCCGATAGTGAAAATTTATTGAGGGTGGGGTTCCTGTGGGAAAGTAGGTTACCTATGGTGTTTTTGGTGCGGAATGTTATTTTTAAGTCTGTCTTTCTGAAGAGATTTGTAATGTAGGATGTTTCTTTGCCTACAAAGGTGAAACAGGTCCACTTTTGCTTGGTTTTTTGGGTGGTGCTGGAATTGTTGGTTTTCAGGTGGGGGGTTTATGGGGTTTGATCGGAAAGGCGTTATTGTATAGGATGTTGTGGATGATGTTTAGCTCTTGCTGGTATTCCTCATATTCCAGGTTGTAGGAGTCCAGTCTGTTGAATAGGAACCTGATTGCTGCATGTTTGTGGTGTGTGGGGTGGTTGGAAGTATGGGGGATGATGGTGTCCATGAATGTGGGCTTTCTGTATATGGCAGTTTTTATGTTAGTGGGGGTCCTATGCATGGTGAAGTCAAGGTAGTTCATAGTGTGGTCCTTTTCGGCTTCTGCTGTGAATTGTAGTTTATAGTGTAGGCCATTAAAGTCCTCAAGGATCTCATGTATGTTGGTATGGGTGGACTCGAATACTAGGAAAACATCGTCTACATACTGGCAATAGTTTATGGTTTTGTGCTTGCGAGCTAGGTGTGGTAAGTGTGTGTGTTCTATGTGCTGCACGAAGATTTCAGCAATTAGTCCCGAAGATGGGGCTCCCATCACGAGACTGTCATACTGAAATATTATGTCCTTGTTGTGTGTGAAGTAGTTTTGCCCTGTGATGACATCATACCACTTGAGGATTTCTTGCTGTGTTTGTGGTGTTACTAGTTCGTGTTTCAATATGTCAGTCAGGATTGTCTTAGTTTCTGGTACCAGTATGTTGGAGTAGAGGTTTGTAATGTCCAAGGAGGCTAGGGAGTGGTGTGGGAGCAGCAGGGTGTCATTGAGGTTGTGTAACAGGTCCTGAGAGTTTTTGATGTTGAAGGCATTGGGTAACGGTGTGATGCGGTGGATCTTTTCCATGAATAGTTTTGATAGCTTGTATGCCGAGGCGTTTCTCCAGTTCACTACTGGTCGAATCGGTTGATCTGGTTTGTGTATCTTAATTAGACCTTTGATGGAGAGTGCTGAAGGGTTCATGTTTATGTATTTCCATCTAGAGTCTTTTGGAATTAGGGTTTTGCTATCTCTTATTGTTTGTCTACTTTGGGTCTGGAATGTGTTGGTGGGGTCAGTGGTGGTTGTTCGGAAGTTGTTAAGTATGAAATTCTATATTTTGGTTTCATATTGTTGCGTGGGTAGTATGATAATGGAATTTCTTTTGTCTGCTTGTGTTATCATGGCATTGTTTCCTTTCAGTTTCGTTTGGATGGACCTGATCACTTTTGCTTCTGGGTGTATCTTGTGGGTGGGGTTCTGCAGTAGTAATGTGTTGATGCGGTCAGCTACTAAGTTCCTGTAGACCTCTTGTTCAGTGGTCAGGTGTTGGGTGACGGCTGTTTTGGCTTCAAGGGCCAGGTTTTGGATCCAGTTCTTATCTTTGGAGTGTATGTTGTATTTCAGGCTTTTTGGAGTAAGGTTGTTCCACTATTGGTGAAGGAGATGTTGGAGTTGTTGATAACTCTGGGTAAAAAAGTATGTGGTTCTAGTGGTGCCGTTACTTGTGTTTGTGTTAGTTTCTTTAGTTTGCTGTCCAAGGTCTTGTATTTGGTCCTAGTTTCTCTACAGAGTTTTTCTATAGGGCCGAAACATGTCATTATAATCCTCCTGTAATACTAGAGACAAATATAGTTGTGTTTGACTGTAAGTATTAATACACCAAGCTCCTTACTATTGTACTAACACAACAGGGATGACGCACATCAGAATCCTAAACTTATCTTTTTTTAATTTATAGATATAGATTATATGACACTCTTAATATCAGGATTCTTTAATTGTTCTGACAGTCTGGTGACACTGTTAATGCCAATGTTACTTCTTGGTTCTGACAGTCTGCTGAAACTGTTAATATCATGATTATACATTTGTACTGACAATCTACTTTAATGTTATATCATGATTATTTGTTCAGACAGTCTGCTGCCATTGTTAATTTCACGATTATTTAATTTTTGTGACATTCTGCTGACACTGATAATATATTGATTATTTTTTTGTTGTGACAGTCTGCTGAAATTGGTAATGCCATTTTTATTTATCTGTTCTGACATTCTGCTGAAACTATTATTATCATTATTCAGTTGTTGTGAGTCTACTGGCACTGTTAATGCCATTGTTTTTTATTTTTTATGAGAGTCTGGTTACTCTGTTAATATCATGATTATGTAGTTGTTGTGACAGTCTGCTGACACTGCTAATGCCATTGTTATTTATTTGTTCTCACAGTCGACTGACACTATTAATATCATGATTATTTATTTGTTCTGACAGTCTGCTGACACTCGTATATCATTAATATGTATTTGTTCTGAGAGTCTGCTGACTCTATTAATATCGTGATTATTTAACGGTTGTAATGGTCTGCTGACACTGTTAATTCCATTGTTATTTATTTGTTCTGGCAGTCTGCTGACACCGTTAATGTCATTGTTATTTATTTGTTCTCAGTCGACTGACACTATTAATATCATGATTATTTATTTGTTCTGACAGTTCGCTGACACTCGTATATCATGAATATGTATTTGTTCTGAGAGTCTGCTAACACTATTAATATTACGATAATGTAATTGTTGTGACACTCTTCTGACACTGTTAATGCCATTGTTATTAATTTGTTCTGACAGTCTGCTGACACTGTTAATATCATGATTATGTATTAGTTCTGAAAGTGCAGTCCACTGTGTATGTATGCACCAACACCCTTCCCTTCACTTCCTTCCTCCTCCATCCCAAGATCTTAACCCTTTCTTTTTTTGGATTAACTGGTAACACATTTTTGACATTCTGTATGCATTCATAAATATAAATTAAAGCTGGGCTTAGAATGGGGCATTTTACCAGAGTCTTGCCTGTGCCTGGTGCCATGTGGAAGACATCATTTATTCTATTACTGCTTACTACAACACCATGCAAGTACTTTTGTTTTCTTTTTTATGTTATTAAACTTACATTGTATTCATCAAGAGTGGGGAGATTTTTCATGGTATGATTTATCACTGTATGTAAGTACCTTCTGTCTCACTAAATACTTTTTTAATATTAATTATTGTTAATTTGACTCTCATCTTTCATTATTTATGTGCTTTTCCTCACCAACCGTTTCTGTAAGTTCCCCAATGTATACATATTGTTTGTACTAGTGGAAAAACCATCACTAAATAGGGTGGAGTAGGATGTATGAAAAATCAAAGTGCCAGGAGAAAAGCCTGTCCTACTGTCACTTTGTCCACCACAGACTTTACATAGGCTATCTTTCCAATGGATCTGGGCCATTATGGTAAAAAAATGGTAACTAACCATCACACTGTTACTAGGCAAGTATTTCCTGACAAGTCAAATGATCAAATGATTAGAGTGCTTAGCACGTCTAGCAGTCAAAGAAAAGATGTGCAGGAAGACGGGGTTTATTACTTAGGTACATGAAGACCCCATCTAGTGCATGTCACTACCAAAATTGTTGGCTTGCCACCCTCATCACTCACACCTAAGTAATATATCCTATCTTCCTATACATTTATTCTTAATGCATTTCACTATCTGGAGTGACACATCATACACAGCTGGCCTGGTTGATTCATATAAATCAGATTAGGAGGAGGGACCCCAGAAATTGTGCATGCAAAGTCCTTTCCTTAGTAGGTAAAGTGGCCTGCCCATCAGAGATGATGTTCTGCTCTGTATCTAGCTCTTTCATCCTGGGTATGTGCTGCTTGAACCCATGTCAGGAAGCTGTAGGTGGTACAATCCAAGTGTCTTTGCATTGAAACGAATGTGCCTTGGTGTGCAGGCAACAAGCAAATTCAAGAGGATTTAAAGGTTTTATTTTCTAAAAAAACACATCCAAGTAGTAACTGTTTTGACTCCAAGTTACCTGGTGCAGGGATGGGAACTTGGAAGAACTAGTGCCAAATGATGGATGACCAAAGTTGTTTGAGATCTTAACAGAAAGTAACTCAAAATCAGCAGGCCAATTGAGGCTGCTGAGAAAAGTGAAGCCAAGTCAAGAAAACTGTGCTTACCACTATTCAGCTACCCTGAATAACAGTGGAGCATAGACTGTATCCCTCCTCACCAGTCATGGTTGCTTTCAGGAAACATGAACCCCAACCATTGCAAAGGCATCAACATGAACAAATTACACTGGGGTCAAATCCCAGACACTCATGCAAGCATACATCTTTCATGACAAAACACACTGTCTTAGGTAATAGAAGTCTTCAGTATGGCATCAAGACCCTCAGCTAAGATGGCAAACTTAAATGCCAGCTTCTGCCATTAGTTAGCTATTTTGTTGATTGACTGGCACATACCAATTCTTTTTGGACTGCTTGACCCTCAAGATAAAGGCACTATGATCCTTAAAAATGCTGGGAAATACTCGCCCTACAACATGGCCACTGCCCAGAAGACATGAATCTTCAGGAATGCATGGGGATCAATTGGCGCAGGATTGCTGGAGGGAGAACACCAAGTCAATGGCCTACAAATCAAAACTAACAACTGATTAATATAAATAATGTTTATTCAATGACATAACAATGAAACATAATAGCCTTCTTTCTAAAACAGGAATGTATCCAAGCATGAACACACATTAGTTCCATTCTTGCACCATAAAAACAGCATGATATTGTTAGCACTATGCTGCATAAACATGGAAAATCTATGTGACACAGACAAATAAAGTACAACTTATTTTTATGGTTACAGGGAATGTATTAAAAAACTGGTAACTAAAGCATAACCCACGGTTAACTCATCACATGTAATTTTTTTTAAAAAAAAGGGGGGGCTCATACTTGTCACCTATGAATATGTTATTATTTTAGGGTGTCAACAATGCCCTGCTTTCATAGTTAAATAATGCATACAAAGGTCCCTAAGAACTTCAAATATGGTGGGGAGGGGGAGAGAGTCCCTCCAGATGTTTCTTGATTGCTGTTCAATTAAACTAACAACAGATTTCAAATGCTGTAAAATACAGCAACTTCTATAAATGACACAAGCTGGCAAATGTATGGTGAACAGCACCAGTGAAATGGAACATTTTTGTTTTGTTTTGGATGTTGGTAGTTCTTAAGCTATGGAGAAACTCTTCAGTTAAAGAATTAGAAAATAAATAATTTACTCTTAAGAACCTCAGTATGAGAGCACTAAAACAGCAGCCCAAATCATAGCAACGTCAGAAGTAATAAGTAAAGCAAAACTTGCTCCTTCCTCTACTATATGCTACAAGATTTTTTATTTTTGTCCACTTAAAAACAGATTTATAATGTTCCATCTGAGAATTTTTAGTTATGTAAAATGGGGAGAACAAAAAATCCTTCATTACTGCCTTCAAGTATACATATTAAACTGTCTTACTTAGTCAATAATTCTTCACTGTTTATTTTCTACTTGTCTGTTTAAAAATGAAATATGTTATTTCTCATACAAATATAAAACAATTTACCTTTATTTCATTGGTGTTTTCCCACCTACATTAATGCTTTAGGCTTGAAATAAAACATATGCATCCAGTTACATATAGGTGGCATTTCTCTCTACAGGTATGGCAAATATCCCCACCTCCTAGGAGACAGATGCCACAAACAGACCTCTTATAATTCAAATTTTGAGTGTTTGTTTCTTCTCCTGAGTTTCTCCTGTACCTACATTCCAGGTAAACCAGATTTTTACCCGACCACAATTCCATTTCTTTCAACTCTTGATATAATAAAACACACATACATTTCCCAAAAAGTGTCGAATCTAACCTGGAATTACTATGCAGTACAGGTGTTAGTCAAGGTTCACATACAGTGGCTACAACTGCCAGGAAAACTGACGATGCCATGAGGAGGAGTCCAACACTTCAAACAAACAAGTGACCATTACAATTATGATCTCGAAATGAATGACAGTTGTGCCAAAAATGTAACATAAATTTTGAAGTTGTGAATGCACCCAACAAAATATGTTGGATTATTCATATTCTCTATTATTTGTGTCTTCTCTCCATCATCAGCCCATTAATCAAGTATAGTTATGTAGAAGAATTAACCCTTTAAACCCTGAGTTAAATCCCATCTGCCATTTGCTGGCATTATTAGGAACTCACCCTATTCTCCATGTTAGCAGGATAAGGGTTAGGCAATGGTAAAGATAAACATCTTGAACCTAATCACAAGTTAGGCAATGGTAAAGACAAACATCTTGAACCTAATCACAAGTTGTTCAAAAATGCAGTAGCATAGCTAGGATTTTGGTGCCTGAAGCAAGTAATCAGAATGGCAGCCCCCCAAGAAAAATTATTAATTTAAAAAATCACAATTTATTGAACGTTCTTCTCTTTGGTTGAATAATTTAAAATTTGTCAGGCACAGAAAAACAAATTTTTTCACTTTCAATGCACATTTTGCTGCCCCTACTCTCTGCCATCTGGTGTGACTGCACCATCACCCCCAAAGTTATGCCACTGCAACCACATCAGATATGGAGTTTTCACAGTGGTGACTACAAAGAACAGTCACTATGGATGTGACATTAAGTATTCAAGTTGAAATTTACCAATGCTCCTCCACAACATCAGTGAATCTACCATGGCATCATATCCCAATTTTGAGGTGCATCATCCCCGTTGTGTTGGTTCAATAACAAAGAATTTTGTGTATTACACGTAGTCGACTGTACATGTAATACACAAAATTCTTTATCATATCCCAGTACGTTCACGTAGTAACTAGCTACATATTATAAAATTTTAATACTCAAATAAGATTTACAGATCAAACTCTAAGTACTTTAAGGTGGCAGATTCCCATTGCATTATTAAATACACATGAATGTTGCAATCAGTCACTACAACATTATATTCAAGAAGAATAAACCTATATGTTTCAGCCAAAAATGATTAGCCATTATCAGGCCTAATTGCTAGAATACAGAGGGGGTATATTTTACAATTGGATTTCAAGTTTGGGATCTCAACCTTTACAAAGCTAAAATAAATGTATAGTGGCAAAGAAAGAGAATGCCAGAAGTATGTAATTTTAAGTATATAAAACGTCAAAAAATAGCAAACAGAATAATATTATGTAGGCAATTAGATACAAAATTCTCAGAAACAATATATATATATATATTGCAATCAGATCATTGACACATACAAGTGCTTCATGTTTAAATGACTACTCTAGGCATTCAAGCACAAAACAATTAAGACATGTACTGGGATATGTAAAACTATATTATACCAAGATCTAAACAATATTAAACAAGTTTTAAACAACCTGAACGACACGCTCAAAATAAGTAACAGAAACAAAACATCACAAAACAAGATTATGGGATTGACAGTAGTCCTACTTTACAAACACATTTTCTACACTTTGATGATCCAACTGCAACATGTACATGTCACTTACAAGAATTTTATATCTGATTGTCTACATCATATTATTCTACTACTACTTTTAATGTTCTATAAACTTAAAATTATATATTTCAGGCATTCAATATCTTTTGCACTACATGTATGTTGTAGCTTTGTAAACGCTGAGATATCAGACCTGAAATACAGTTGTAAAACACATTCCCGTTTGTATTCTTGTAATTAGGCATGATGATAGCAAATCATTTTTGGCTGAATTCTTGAATATAATGTGTTGAATGATTGCAACATTCATTTCAAACTCTAGGAGTAACTTTGCTTTTTATTTACCAACATATGCACAATTTCTAAAATACAATGTAAAACCTCAATTGGTTAAAACATTAAAATTACATTAACCAATTGAGGTTTTACATTGTATTTTAGAAATTGTGCATATGTTGGTAAATAAAAAGCAAAGTTGAAACACTATGCACTGTGAAAAGTTAAAAAAATCTACGAGTAACACATGACTTCTACCACACAAATAAAAACCCATAACAACTTCAGCACAGCAGTGACAAATCCCATAAAAGTCAACTCATGTACAAACGCAATTGAACAAAAGACAGCTGCTTTTCACATGGGAAAGCATATTTCTGGGACCTCTAGTCAAGTAATGATTTACCCATTCCCCTAGCCTGGGACACAGAAAGATCAGAAATGCTGTGGCTTATAGTAACATAATGCATGCTATGAAATTACAGCTTTCACTGAATGGAAAAAACATTTTTGCTTTACTTGCCTCCAGTCATCAGACCAAGGAACAGGGGGATATGTGACACTGTCCATGGATGACAGCTTTGGTGAATGCGATCATTCAATTTATACGCAATTAGATCCACATAAACTCTCTACCCAGACATTTACTGTTAGAAATCTGGCTGGTAACCATTCTTCATGTTTCACAGATCATTTCTGGCAACCCCCCCCCCACCAAAAAAAAAAAAGTTAACTAAACATCGGATCTATGGAACTAGGACACAACCCAGAACAGTATTTACAATAACATCAGTATGCAAATTATTTGTCACTGCCCATTTTTCTAAGAAACTTCTGAAAAAATTTCAGTACTTCAGAGAGTGCTGAACCACTTGTAACAACACAATTTAATCCTATATTCTGGACGACTGTTAACAAAAATGGCACTGCTTGTGTTTCCTAGGCTGTCCAAACCAAGCTGCAAATTGTACATCCATTGGAAGTATGAGACACCTGGACATTACTTCTTATGGCATGGGTCAATGCACTAAATATAACACAGTATATTCCATCCCCAACCCTAGAACCCAATCACCCCAAATACATAGCACAGGAGAGTACTTACTGCTCAGAAAACATAGAACACATTTCTTCTGATGGTTGATCCCAGATGACAAATAACTTAAAGGATAAATGGTATGATGGCCTTGCGGCTACGGGGGTAGTTTGGGAACTCTTTCTTGTATGTCTTGTGCTTCCCAAGTGCCCACACAGTCATTTGATACATGCCTGCCAGGGCGAAGAGGCCCGCTGAAAGGAAATGTAGTCACTATAAGCTTCTCACAGCACTGAAAATTGGCAATGTAATCTCTTTGAATGTACAACTATATATCCTTGTGTATGACATCTTGTTATGGAAAACAAGTTTACGTTAGCAGTTTTCTTACAGCAAAACCTCATTAAACCGAAGAGTTTGGGACCAAAACTTTCAACTCTGAATTACACGACTGAATAATACAGTGTTCTCAATTCATATTTACCTGGTATGGAGGAAGTTAAAATAACAAAGTAATGTTGTTATATCTATGATTCTTTTACGTAGCAGCATTAACAGACACTCATTTTTTATTTTAGTTGTTTTTTACACACCTGTAACATAATGTAATAAAATTTACATGAGAAAAAGAAGACCACAAAAAATCTTCATGTTCACCAAACTTAGATTTGTGTTCATTGTTTCTTAAAATAGTTGCCAATGAACCTTTGTGTCAGACTGTTTTATACACTTCATACACAAACTCTTGCAGTTCATCCACAGTTCTTGCAATTGTCACATGTATCAGTTGAAGTTACTACCAAATCCAGCATGGACACAACTGGAGCATCTCTGTGAGACAGTGTGATGGAAGGGGCCATGTTTCCTCTGTATTCTCCTATTCCTCACCTGTCAAGTACATGGAGCTGGGGCCACAGCTGTCAAACTGGTGGGTTAATCACCAATGGGGCCTTTCATTTCCACCCATTAGCAGTTTTCTTCATCATCACTGGTGTTCACTGAACTTCCAGTGCTAAAGCTACATTTTGCAAAGCAGTTCTGAATTACTGCAATCATTATGGATTTCCATGCCACAGACACCCCATGCATGACATCCAAGATGTTCAATTTTCTTATGTCTTCTGCAGGTTCATTCCTATTCCTTGCAACAAAAAATGCAATACATGCCTTCAGCACTTCCATATCATACAGTTTATGATGCCCTGTTCCAGTGGTTCCATGTAACTGGTAGTGTCTAGCAGAAAGTACAAAAGGAATGTGTTTCAAGGTAATGCAACTGTCATCAAGGGCAGCATTTTGATCCATCAACAGAAGCACATTTATGTTCCAGCAAGCCATTTTCCTCTTGACAGAGACCAGCCACACTCTAAACAAAGATCCTGTCACCTATGCATTTTTGGACAATTTGTAATCACATGGGTAGTGCCTCAAACTGCAAGTAATATGGCTTTTCAAACTGGCTGACAATTAATGGACAAAGTTTTTGCTGCCATCAACATTGGAACTTAATAAGATCGTCAATCTGTCCTTATACCCTTTCCCTCCCTGGAAGTTATCTACCTTTAACTCTTAAACACCGCTGTTATATATCACAGTGATGCTCAAAATGCCAAATGTTATATAAATGTATCTACTCTGAAGTAGCCTTATTGTGCAGGGGGCATTTAAATTCTGGTCTTCTGCACATCAGTATGGGAATTTGATTCCAGTGTCAAAGGATTAATTCCAGAGTCCTCTTCAGTTATGCATTATAAAAAAAGTGCCTTTTATCCAGACCAAAAACATCATGCAGGCCATACAGTAATGATTGGTTTCATGGGTTCTTAACAATTCACTGCCAAATCAATGTCTGTTGAAGCACCTTCTTTGTTCACTGATAATAACATTTCATCTCCTTTTGAACCACTGTCGCAATCCACAGGAGTATTTAAAATCAACACCCATCTTCAGGGCCGTTTTATCAACCTTCATTTTCACTGTTCAGCTATCCACTATAATACTGTTCTTTCGAGCATGGCAAAACCATTCAAACAGCTCTTTTTCCATATTGCCATGTCTGCTCCACAAACTCTCATGTATTTGAATTATTATCCCTTTCAAAGCCTGCAGTTTAAAAGAATCCAGATGATATAAATATGTCAAAACAGTGGAAAGTGGGATTCTGTATGCGTGGGCTATTTCACTTCTACTTATTTCATGTTTGTCCACTTCCCTAATGACCTCCAGTTATCCTGCTATCATGTTGCCTTGGTTTTCCTTTCTTCTTTTCACTTATGCATTATACACTGTGTGGAATAAAATATTCAAAATACAATAATATATGACAGATATCACAGCATTTTTCAATATATCAAAGATGCATTTCCTTTTTCTTGACTTTCATGGCAGCCAGCAGCATGCTTAATGACTTGACACCATCACGCTTTGCTTGCACGCAGGTTTGGTGCTTAACAGGACAACTGTTCAGGGACAACTGCACTCTCACTTGGCTGAAAAAGTTTTCAGGGCTTTACACAGTACATACTACTAAGATATTATTCACATAGCATGAGTGTACACAAACATTTTTTTTAATATTCCAAACTTAAAGTCATATACTGTATATACCACTGTAATTAAAAAGTAACAATACTTCAAATTAACCATTTTAAATTATAACTGAAAATGCTATACTTCAAGCTGGGCAATGGCATTTCTTTTGACTTAATTGGTATTCTAAGTTAAACCAGTATGAAATTACTGTTTTACTGGTCAGTATTACAGACACATGGAAATAGGTTACATGCTTCGGCTCATTTAACAAAGGCTACTTTTGGGTAATGCTGCATAAAAACAGATACAGAGAATGAAAACCATACGTAATGAATTTAGGACTAGAATATCAATAGTTTTACAGAAATTGGCAGTCAGTAATTAAAACTGTACAATGTAGTCACTGTTTGAACATTATGCGTACATGTTTGATATCTCTCATTTGGCTCTGAACTGATGTTTAACATTATACTTTTTTTATGTCGGTTATAACACGCAGTAACTCTCCATTAAAATTATGACTGCAAATTTAATACACAGGCATGTCTCATATTACATGATTTCTTGTTGTGTAAGTTCACTCTAATGACTTGAAAATTTACATAACTTTTAGATCTTATATAATTTTTGGTTTAATGCAATTTGGCATAGGCAATCCATGTCTGTACTTATCTTCTGTAGGAGGCTAGTAAAAAGTGAGGTCACTGTCACACCATCAGTCACGTGTACGGCTGATTACGTCGGTGAAATAAGCACACAGCTCAGGTAGTTTCCTCTTCAACAACACTAGCATTTCTTACCAACATGAGTGACAAAAATAAATTTGTATCGCCTAGTGCAATCGAAGTGAAAAACCAGCAAAGGACAATTAGTATTGAAGAAAAATTAAATGTTACAATCTGACTTGAAAAAGGTGAATGAATTGTTGACATTTGTCATAATGTTAGACTCATTCAGAGTTGTGCATGTACAAATAATGATAATGAAAGAAATAAAGAAAGTCCTAAGTCAGAAACTAAAGCATTTGTTTGTGTAGCACGGCTACCACAGTCCTTTCAGATTGAACCATACCAAAATCATGGGTATCAATCTCTTACATTTTTACTGCAATAGAAATAAATAAATATATTACATAGAAATGTATATATATTGTATACACAGTATATGATCTACAGGTCCATATGTCCACTAGTGGTATAGTCACATACTATAAAGGATGAGGATGTCAGTCCCCTAACCCCCAGGAAATATGTTGTAAGGGGAATTTTGTGTTAGATTTGCGTGACATTTTTCAGAACACAATGCTGGCATAAAACAAGACCTGCCTGTATAATTAATTACAGAACCATTAATAATAAAAAGTCATGTTCATGAGCATACACTCTTGGCACAGCTACGCTGAGGGTGGAAGTCATTTCACATCAACAGTGTGTTTGTGGAAATTGTTAGTTGCTTTGAATGAACAGTATATGTCCAACTTGAATTCTATTGGAATCTGAAACTTTTTTATACATAACTGGTTTCATCTTCTTGTGTGTGACATGTTCAAGGTGGGAACTTTGGCAATAACAAGGTTTATAATACATGCTTGCTGTTAGACACATTTTTTTTTTGAGAAGCACCTAAGATAGCTGGTGCATCACAATATGATTTCAAAATCTGAAAAAAGATATGCCCTTCAGACAACAGTGTACACTAAGGGATGTAAGTTTGATTTGCTCTGTTTAAATTATGGGACTATTACAAAGAATATGCTACTCTCCGGTTGCATGTTCTACATTGGTCAGGTAGGTCATGAAAAGAATGGGTAGAGTTGACGCAAGAAGCTAAAATGTCACTTATGGAATGGTTGAACTATTGCACCAAATATGGAGTTAGGAAATATCATATGTCAATTGCAGACCAGCTTTAGTAGTTTACAAAGGCATTTTGTTGAAGGTGTTCACATGCTGCCTTCTTTAACTACAGGAATTACATTGTCTTCTATTTTACCAAATAAGTGTCCATTCTTTAAAATGATGCCTAACCTGCTAGAGTTGTTTCTGAGAGTCTGTAGGTGTACAATGTATTTGGTAAGAAACATACTCCTATTTGTCTTTTAAACTGCATCCACAATTTGGGCATTTCCTCTGGTAAATCCCATTTCTCAAACACAATTTTATTTTTGTCTTTTTTGGAAGCTTTTTCTAGTGTTCCTGGTCTTAAAAGGCAGTTTTTTAGATTGGTATTTTTAAATAACTTAGTAGTGTGTCTCATTTGTTTGCCTGAATACATATAATTTGAAATTCTGTGTTTTATCTATTTTTGGCATGTTGGTTTGTTGTCTAAGGTTGTGATGTTGCTAATGTGGTACCTACTGTTATGTACAAGGGGGTGCTGATAAGTCCTTAGCCCGACCAGGAAGGAAACAAGCTACAACGATCAAACTCAGGATTTATTCAACATACTCCCCACAAAGCTCAATACACTTCTTACCCCATTGCTCCAACTTTTGGAAGCTACTCAAAAAAAATTCAGAAGGTTGTCTATCCAACCAGACCTCCACAGCTGCAATGACCTCCGCGTCGGATGAAAAATGGCGACCTTTCAATTGTTTTTTCAGTCCAAGGAACAGGTCGTAGTCCGAAGGGACCAGATCCGGAGAACAGGGTGGGTGATCCAGACACTGCAAGCCCAGGTAGGCCAGTTTCTTCTAGGTTGCAAGTGCCCAGTGAGACAGGACATTGTTGTGCAAGAACAAGACCCCCTTGGTGACCTTTCTGTGGCATTTTTCTTTCAAAATGTCCTTCAATTGCACCAGCAGAGATGAGTAACACTCCATGTTGATAGTTTGGCCCTTTGGAAGATGATCAATGAGGAGGATGCTGTCTTGATCCCAAAAAATCGAGGTGAGAACTCTTCCAGTGGATTTTTGCACTCGGAATTTTTTGGGGCTGGGTGAGCCACTCTGCCATCACTCCATTGATTGTTGCCTTGTCTTCGGGTCATAGTGATATAACCAGGTTTTGTTCATGGTAGCCAATTGCGATAGGAAATCATTTGGATCTTACCAAAAAAATTCCAAAATTTGCTCCGATGACTGCGCCCATTAACGTTTTTGATCCGTGCTCAGGTATATCAGGACCCACTTGGCAACGAGCTGCCACATGTCCAAATCTTCATGACTGATGGACCCAACCCACTCATGTGAGATGCCCAGTTGCTCAGCTATTGATTTAGCCAAAATCCGGCGGTCTTCCAAGATTAGCTCGTGAATTTGATCAATAATCTTCAGGGTGGTCACTGTTTTGGGTCATCCAGAACAAGACAAATCACAGGTGGAAAAATCACCATGTTTAAACTGGGCCACCCAGTTTTTGACAGTGGCATATGATGGTGCATGTTCCCCTAATGATTCTG
>Ga0123353_10007275_pt1 | contig 14926 bp, 16 predicted proteins | sample TergutLab28metaG_3_FD_92763 | JGI IMG/M metagenome (GOLD analysis project Ga0123353, IMG submission 92763) | Labiotermes labralis P3 segment gut microbial communities from Petit-Saut dam, French Guiana - Lab288 P3 | ecosystem: Host-associated > Arthropoda: Insects > Digestive system > Gut ... | reverse complement strand
GACGGCGTGCCCTATGGCGGCCTCAGAGCCAGCCGTGCCTGAAGGTGGCCTCCACCATCGCCTTGAAGTTCAAGGGGTTGACGTAAGCGGGCACGGTGTTGCTGCTGCCCACGCAGTAGCCGCCGCCCCGGCCGAGGACCCCGATCCTGTCCGCGACCATGTCGGCCACCTCCTCGGGGGTCCCGCGCGAAAGGAGGTCCAGGTCGACGTTGCCCATCAGGCAGAACTGCCCGCCGCGCCTGGCCTTGACCTCGGCGGCGTCCATGGCCTTGGGCTCCAGGGGGTGGATCGCCGAGACGCCCATGTCGGCGAAGTCGTCGAAGACGTCCCATAGCAGGCCGTCCGAGTGGTATATGAGCGGGGCGCCCATCGAGGACGCGAGCGAGGATATCCTCCTCACCCAAGGGAACAGGTTGTCGCGGTAGACCTTCGGGTCGACGAACGTGCCCGTGTTGAAGGCCAGGTCATCGGCGTACCATATAGCCCCCAACCTGTCGCCCAAGGCCTCGGCCGCCCTCTCGGTTATCGTGCAGACCGCGTGCCCTATCTGGCGGAACAGCTCCTCGACCAGCCCCATGTCCTCGTACAGGCAATTGCAAAAATGGGTGAACCCCATGTCCTCCCATACCCAGGTAAAGATGTCGTGCGAGAGGATGATCACCTTCATCTCCTCGGGCATGATGGCCGCCATGTCGGTGAGGTTGCCGTAGCTCACCGAGTCCAGGTCGCGCCAAGGCCAATCGCCGCCCATGAGGTCGCCCATCGTCCTTATCCTGCCCATTCCCTCGCGGTCCGATGCCGAGCTCACGAGGAAGTCGTAGTGCGGCCATATGCACACGTAGTCATACCCGGAGGCTATGAAGAACTCCAGGACCTCCCCGCGGGTCAGCGCCCGCCCGCCCCGTCGGCCGGCGCCCCCGTCGAGGCCGAGGACCCAGGACATCACGCTCCCGTCGATGGAGAAGTCGCTCAGAGGGAGCCTGTCGGGCTTGCCTTCCAGTGTCAGCGTCCGCCTCAGCCTCTCGAAGCATGGGTCCGGCTTGATGTCTATCCTAGGCATGGTCCGCCCTCCTCATCGCCGTGGCCGGCCCTTCGGACCGGCGGCCACCCCATTATCCGACATCCGGGCCGGGATTGCACCTTCAGGCGCGGGCTGGGGGCGGCTCCGGGCCTTGACCCTGGCGCGGGCTAGCTTATAAACTGGACTTGCCCGGGACGCGCGCGGATGCGGACGCGTCGGGCGGGGAGGCATATGGAGGCGAGGAAGATCGGGAGGGAGGAGGTGCCGGCCAGCAGGAAGATATCGGCCGTCGCCTTCCAGTACGGGTTCGATTGCAAGGTCGGCGAGTCCGACCCCTACCCATTCGGCCACATGGACATGTGGGGGGCCTTCGACGGGGGAGGCAGGATGATGAGCCGCATGGACGTCCTGCACCACACGGCCTACCTGGACGGGCATGAGGTGGGGAGCGCGGGCATAGGCGGCGTCGCCACCCTGCCGGAGTACAGGAACATGGGGGCGGTCCGCGCCATGATCTCCGCGGCGTTCGGGGACATGGCGGCCAGGGGCCAATGCATCTCCCAGCTGTTCCCTTTCGACTTCGGCTACTACGCGAAGTTCGGGTACGGCGCCTACTTCGAGAGGATACACATCAAGGCCCGCATGGAGGCGCTGACGGACGCGGCGGGGTTCGTGAGGAACGGCGACTGCACGTTCGTGGACTCCAAGGACGACGTGAGGCTCCATGGGCTGTACGGGCGGTACGCCGCGGTCCGTAACGGCGCGCTCAAGAGGGACGGCAGGCTATGGGGCGACAGGCTCTCGGACAACGCGTACCTCAGGAGGCTGTACCCCTACGTTTATAGCGGCCGAACCGGCGCCCCCACCGGCTACTTCGTCTTCTCGCCCGAGAATGATTGCATGAGGATCGTCGAGATCTGCTACGAATGCCTGGACGACATCAAGGGCATGCTGGGGTTCGCGAAGAACCTGGACAGGCAGTTCACGCACGTCATCGTGCACGAGCTGCCGGCCGCCGACGACTTCTCCCTGGCCTTGCCCGACCAGAAGCTCATGGAGCGCACGCTGCACTACTCGTCCATGGCGCGGATCGTCGACGTCGGAAGGGTCCTCGGCCTCATGAGGTACCCCATGGGCAAGGGCGGGTTCTCGATGTCGGTCAGCGACCCCTCGATCCCGGCCAACGAAGGGCTGTTCGAGGTCAGGTACCGCGACGGGGTGGCCACCGACATGGAACGCAGGCCCGCCGGGACCGCGGCGTCCGGCAAGGCGGCCCCGACCCGGCCGGGCGGCGGGCCGGACATGGAGGTCGCGGTCGGGGCCTTGGCGATGCTCGTCATGGGCACGGACCATATATTCTCGCGCAGGTGCGGCGCGCTGCCGGGGCTGAGGGTCCATGCCAACCACAAGGCTTTAGGTGAGGTCTTCGTCAGGAAGGACGTCTTCCTGGGGGACCACTTTTAGGCGGTACGGCATGCGGGGGGGCTCGGTGATCCCATGGTGACGGGCCAGGATGGGGTAGGCGTCCGTAAGGCCGAGGAGGGCCGGTCGGACGGACGTCTGGTCGCGAGGGCGGTCGGGGGCGACGCTGATGCCTTCGGCGAGCTGGTCGCCATGCACCAGACGAGGGTGTACAACATCGCGTACAGGTTGGTCGGTGACTGCGACGACGCACGCGACATGGCCCAGGAAGCCTTCGTGAAAGCCTACTCCTCCATAGGCGGCTTCAGGATGGATTCGGTCTTCTCCACCTGGCTGTACAGGATCACGGTGAACGTCTGCTATGACCACCTAAGGAAGGCCAAGGGCAAGGTCGCCGTCAGCATCGACGAAGGCTTCGGCGACGATGGCGGCGAGCCCGCCGCGCGGCAGATAGAGGACGCGGAGCCCGGCCCGGAGATGGCGTATTTGAGGAAGGAGGAGCGCAGGGCCGTCCAAGCCTGCATAGCCAAGCTGGGGACCAAGTACAAGGCGGCCATCGTGCTGAGGGACATCGAGGACCTCCCGTATGAGGAGATAGGGCGCATGCTCTCGCTGCCCGTGGGCACTGTCAAGTCCAGGATCAATAGGGCGAGGGCGGAGTTGGGCAAGATAATTATCAGGGACTTCCCGGCCTTGGCGGAACAAACGCGCCGTCCGGGCGGTCAAAAGGGTTGAGGCGCCCTTTTCGCGTTACGGGCGCTCCCGCCGGGGCGTAGGCGGGGCCGCGGCTGAGGCTTGGACATGGCCTGGCGGCATTTTTACGAGGTAGGGATGGGATCGTATATGGCTCACGTAACGAAGAAAGCCTCACTGTACCTGGAGGGCCTGATGGGGCCCGGGGAGGCCGAGGAGTTCGAGAGGCACGTGGCTGGCTGCGCGAGGTGCGGGGAGTACCTGGACGCCGCGTCGGTCGCCTACGGCTGCGCCTCGAGGCTGGGCGGCGTGCACGTGCCCGAAGGCTTCGCCGAGGGGGTGGCCGCCGCGATAGGCGCGCAGGTCGGACGGGCTTCGGGCGGCGCGCGCCATGCGGGGCGGGTAGGCCCCACATGGCGCCTGACGCGGATGCCGGCCCGATGGCCCGCGGCATTGGCCTCATTGGCCGCATGCGCCGTCATCGCCGTGGTCGGCGCGTTCGTCTGGGCCTCGGTCTCCGATAGGGACGCCCCGCAAGGCCAGGGCGGGGCCCACGCGGGGACGGTGGCGGACGCGGGCGCGGCCGACGGGGCAGGGTCCGACCAGGCCTTGGCCGCCGCCCCCGGGGACCTTGCCGACGGGGGAGGCGAAGCGCCGGGCGGGTTGGCCGGCTACGGCCCGAATGACTTTTATGGGGGGCCGGCGTTCGAGGTCTCCGTCGCGGCGGGGGAATCGGGGCTGGGCCTATCCGCCGAGGCGGCGGACGGCCCGACGAAGGATGGGGCGGCCGATGCGGACGAAGGGCTGAGGGCCCTAGGGGAGCCGCGGGCGTACGGCGTATCCACCGTCCGCGTGCGCGCCGCCGGCCTGGCCGCGGCCGACGGCTATTCCGGGCTGATGCTCGCCTTGGCCGCCTATGGCTATCCCGCCGTCATGGCCGACGGCTTGGATGGCTGGGAGGGCGTGCTGGCGTTCCTGCCCGAAGGCGGGCCAGGCGAATGGGCGGAGGCGCTGGGGGCCGCGCTGGGTTGGGGGCTGGAGTTGGGGGCGGACGGGGACGGGGGACCCTGGCTGCTGGTGACGCCGCATGTCGAGGTGGGCGAAGGCATGGGCCTATATAACATCATCATCGCGGAACGGTAGTCCGGGGACCGAACGACGGGCTCGGACGGGCCTAGGGGGGATTCCAAGGGTGGGCGGAGCCGCCGCCGGTACCGTCATGGTCATCGACGGCAACAGCATAATGAACAGGGCCTTCTACGGCGTGCGCGCGAAGGAGCCGCTGAGGACGTCCGACGGGACCGTGACGAACGCCGTGCTCGGCTTCGCGAACGCCTTCCTTAAGCATGTCAGGGAGATAAGGCCGACCCACGTATGCGTGGCCTTCGACCACATGCGGGAGAATTTCCGGCACTCGATGTACGCGGGTTACAAGGCCAACCGGAAGGGCATGCCGGAGGATTTGGCGGCGCAGATGCCGCTCATCAAGGGGCTGCTCACGGCGATGGGCGTGGCCGTCTGCGAGAGGCCCGGGTATGAGGCGGACGACTTGATCGGCACCGTCTCCAGCGCGGCGGTCTCAGCCGGCATGGACGTCCGGATAGTGACGGGGGACAGGGACGCGCTGCAGCTTCTGGACTCCGACCGCGTGCGGGTGCTGCTGCCGGTCACCGCGAGAGGCTCGACGGAGACCTTGGAATACGACGCGGAGGCGTTCCTGGGGGAGTATGGGTTCCCCCCGAGCCAATTCCTGGAGTTGAAGGCTATCATGGGCGACCAGTCGGACAGCGTGCCTGGGGTCAAGGGCATCGGGGAGGTGGGCGCCCTTAAGTTGATACGTGAGTATGGGACGCTGGAGGGCGTGTACGGCAGCCTCGGCGCGCTGCCCGAGAAGGTCAGGGCGAGGCTGTCGGACTCGCGTGAGATGGCGATGCTGAGCAGGCGGCTGGTGACGATCGAGCGCGGCGTCCCCGGCATGCCGGATTTGGAAAGCCTCGCGTTCGATGAGGGTTCGCTGCGGACCGAGGGGGCGTTCGGGGCTATGGCCCGCCTGGAACTGGGCGGCCTGATGAGGAGGCTGAGGCCCGACCTGACGCCTGACCTAACGCCCAGAACGGCGACCGAACCGACGCCCGGCAAGGTGCCTGTCATGGCGGACAGCCCGATCCCCATCATAGGTCCCGGCTTGGCGCCCGACCCGCCTCCGGGGGATGGGGCCGTCGGCGGCCCGCCGGGCGGGGGGTATACCCTGGTTACGAACGTCGACGCCCTGGACGGGATGGTCGATGCGATCGCACGCGAAGGCGCGGCGGGCATGCACCTCCTGACCGACGCCGACGGGATGGGCGGCGGGTCCATGGCGGGAGCCTCATTCGCCCTAGGCTCGGGCGCCGCGTATTACGTGACGTTCGGTCCGAGGCTCTCGGAGCGTGACCTGTGCTCCCGCCTGCCCGGCCTGATGGGGAAGGCCTCCGTCAGCGTCCACGGCACCAAGGAGGCCGCGCTGCACCTCCTGAGGATGGGCGAGGCCATGCCGCCCCCGGCGTTCGACGCGTCATTGGCGGCCTACCTGCTGGACCCGACGCTAGGGGACTACGGGCTGCCGGCGATAGCCGAAAGGTACCTGACCCTGAGCCCTGAGGATGCGGGGCTGCTGGGTGAAGGCAAGCCCCGGGGCGCCGCGTTCGCCTCCATGACCCCCTCGGCGGCGGCGCCCATGGCCTGCGCCCGCGCGGCGGCCGCCATGAGGCTTCATGGGCGCATGGCGCCGATGATGGAAGGTCAGGCGCTGGGGAGCCTCCTGCATAATGTGGAGATACCCCTGGCCAATGTGCTGGCCGGTATGGAGGAAACCGGCTTCCTGGTGGACGGCGCGTCGCTCTCGTCCTTCGCCTCGGGGTTGGAGGAGGAGATGGGGGGGCTGCGCGACAGGATCTGCCTCATGGCGGGGGAGGACTTCAACCTGAACTCGCCGTCGCAGCTCGCCGAGGTGCTGTACGGCAGGCTGGGCTTCCCGGTCGGGAGGAAGACGAAGACGGGCCGCTCCACCGACGCGGACGCGTTGGAGCGGATCATGGGCCTCCACGGAATCGTGCCGGAGATCCTTAGGTACAGGCAGGTCAGCAAGCTCCATTCCACGTACGCGGTCGGCCTTCTGGGCATGATAAGCCCGAGGACCGGGCGGATCCACACGCGCTTCAACCAGACGGTGACCTCGACCGGGCGCATCAGCAGCGTCGAGCCTAACCTGCAGAACATACCCGCCAGGACCGAGCTGGGCCGCCAGATAAGGAAATGCTTCATACCCGGCAAGGGGTCCGTCCTCATCGACGCGGACTACAGCCAGGTGGAGCTTAGGGTCCTGGCGCACATGAGCGGCGACGAGGGCCTGATAGACGCGTTCGCCAAAGGCCGCGACATACACGCGGCCACCGCGGCGCAGGTCTTCGGGGTCGCTGAGGGCAGCGTGACCCCGGCCCAGCGCGCCCGCGCCAAGGCCGTGAACTTCGGGATCATGTATGGCATCGGCGACTACGGCCTGGCCAAGGAGCTGGGCGTATCCAGGGCTGAGGCGGCCGAATACATGAAGGGCTACCTCGACAGGTTCGGGGGCGTGAGGCGGTTCATGGCCGAGTCGGTCAGGAAGGCCAGGGAGACGGGGGGGGCCGTCACGATCCTGGGCAGGGTGAGGCCCATACCGGGGATAGGCTCCGCCAACGTGAACGTAAGGTCCGCCGCTGAGAGGGTCGCCATGAACACGCCCATACAGGGGAGCGCGGCCGACATAATCAAGGTGGCCATGGTGGACGTGGAAAGGCTCATGCGCGGGAGGCGCATGGCCTCGAGGCTCATACTGCAGGTGCACGACGAGCTGTTGGTCGAGGCGCCGCTCGGGGAGGCGGATGAGACGGCCGCCTTGCTGAAGGGTTCGATGGAGGGGGCCGCGAGCCTCAGGGTGCCGCTTACGGTGGACGTCCATATGGGTGGGAGCTGGTATGACACGAAGTAGGCCGGAACCGCCGCCCGGGCGCGGCGCGGCGCCTACGGGGCGCCCCATGGGCGCGCGCGGCGGCATGGCGGGCGCGAGGATCGCGGTGATCGGGGTGACGGGCTGCATGGGCGGCGGCAAGTCGACGGTATCCGCGATCGCGTTGCGCCTCATCGTCGACGGCGGGCTGTTCGGGGAAGGCATGGCCGAGCTGTTCGACGCCGACGCGGAGGCAAGGCTTATGTTGGCGGTGGGCGGACCGGCCTACCGTGGGGTTGTGGATACGTTCGGCGAGAGCGTCCTAGGGGAGGGCGGCGGGATAGACAGGCAGAGGCTGGCCGAGGCCGCCTTCTCGGACGAGGCTTCGCTGCGGGCGCTTAACGCCTTGACGCATGTCTTGGTGGCGGAGTCGGTGTATCGCCGGATCGCCGGCTTGCTCGGGCGGTACCGCGGAACGGTCGGCTCGGCGGCTTTGGGGGGCCGGGCGGACCGGAGCGGCGACCGCGCGTCCAGCCCGGGCCGGACGGTCGGCTGCATGGTCCTGGACGCGCCGCTGCCCGTCGAGAGGGGGTTCCTCGACGTGGCCGACGCCGTTTGGGTCGTGGAGGCCCCGCTTGCCCTGCGGCTGGAGCGGATAGCGGGTAGGGGCGGCATAAGCCGGGATGACGCGGTCAGGCGGATGGGCGCCCAGATGGGTCCGGAAGAGTATAGGAGGCTGGCCCGAACGGTGATCGTGAATGACGGCGATATGGGGAGGCTGCGATCCGAGGTGCTTTCCAAGCTCAAGGAACACTTCCGGCCCGATGTGGACATATGGGACTGAAGGTCTTCAACAGCAGGTCGGCCAGGTTCGCGTTCATCTCCGTCACCGCCATCCTGGCGTCCTTGGCTGTCTTTGCATGGGTGACCGTCCCACGGTTCTTCTACCCCATGGACCACGCCGACTCGGTCGAGGCGCACGCGCGCGCCAACGGCCTCGACCCTTACCTGGTCATGGCCGTCATAAAGGCCGAAAGCGGGTTCAAGGCCGACGCCAGGTCGGGGGGCGGGGCCTTGGGGCTCATGCAGGTGACCGACGCGACGGCTTCCTGGATTGCCGGGATGGTGGGTAAGGAATATAATGTCCGTGACTTGCTGGACCCCGAGGCCAACATCGGGTACGGGTGCTGGTACCTGGGTTGGCTGATGCTGATGTTCGGGGATGAGCGGACTGCCCTCGCCGCATATAACAGCGGGCACAACAACGTCCTGCGGTGGCTGGGGGACGAGGAGGTCAGCATGGACGGCCTCGCCCTATCCAAGATCCCGTACAGGGAGACGGCCAACTTCGTCAGGAGGGTCCAAAGCTATAGGGATGTCTACGTGAGCCTATATCCCGGACGGTGGAGGTAGACATGGGCAACGTCTTCGTCAAGGTGGCCAGGGTGGCCTATATGGTGGCCTTCGCGCTGTCGTCCGCGTTCGTCGCGCTGGCCGCGCTGCTGCCCGGCGTGAGGCGCGCGTTGCTCGACGCCTACCATTCTTGGGAATACATGGGCTACGCCGTCGCCCTGGCGGGCGCGGCCGTCGCGCTGGCGGGGGCGTTCCTCATCGCGAGCAGGGACAGCAGGGCGTGGAGGAAGAGGAGCGTGAAGGCGTCCACCTCCATCGGTGAGATAAACATCTCCATGCAGGCCATAGAGTCGATAGCCGTCACGGCCTCGAGGAGGGTCCAGGGCGTGAAGGAGTCCAGGGCGTACCTGCGCAGGGGGGACGACGGCATCGAGGTGACGGCCAGGGCCATAGCGTACGCGGACCATAACATACCGAACCTGTGCAAGGAGATGCAGGGCAAGGTCAAGGACATGATAGAGGGCAACGCCGGGGTGAGGGTGACGGGCGTCAGGGTGATCGTCGACAACGTGAGCGCCCAGGCCAAGCCTAGGGTGGAGTGAGGGGGGGCGCGGTGAAGGATCTGGGCAGATGGGCCTCCGGGCATAGGTGGGGTCTGGTCGGCGCCTTGGTGGGGTTCACGGTGGCCGCCGCCATCCTGGCGTTCGGGTTCCTCCGCGCGCTCGTCCTGGCCGCGTTCACGCTGGCCGGGTACCTGGTCGGGCGGATGTACTCCAGGGACGGCGAGTACCTGAGGAAGGTCCTGGACAGGATACTGCCCCCAGGCCACTACAGGTGAGGGGATGAGCAGGAAGGGATCCAGGGAGCTCGCGATGAGGCTCCTATACCAGACCGACGTGCAGCGGGGCGACAGGGCGTTCCAGATAGAGTGGGCCTTGGGCGAGAGCTGCGACGACGAGGAGGACAGGGCGTACGTGACCGACGTCCTTGACGGCGTGGAGGGGCGGATGGCGGAGATCGACGGCCTGATAGGCGACCATGCGAAGGGCTGGAAGACGAGCAGGATGTCCAAGGTCGACCTGGCGATAATAAGGCTGGGCCTGTATGAGATCCTAGGCAGGGAGGACATACCGGTCAACGTCACCATGAACGAGGCGGTGGAGCTTGCCAAGAGGTACGGCGGCGATGAGTCGGCGTCATTCGTGAACGGCGTCCTGGGGGGCATCTACGAGACGCTGGAAAGGCGCGCGGCCCCCGCCCCGGATGCCCCATGACGGCCTGGGGCGGCAAGGCGGCCGAGGGGGCCGTTGAGGGGGGCGCGTACACGGTCAGCCAAGTCAACCGTTACATAAAGTCTATGTTCGCGGGTGACGGCACGCTCTCGGACATAAGGGTGGCCGGGGAGATCTCGAACTTCAAGCGCCATCACACGGGGCATATGTACTTCTCCGTCAAGGATGAGGGAAGCGTGATCTCGTGCGTGATGTTCAGGGATAGGGCCGAGACCGTGGCCTTCCTGCCTGAGAACGGCCATATGGTCGTCGTGCGGGGCGCCGTCTCGGTCTTTGAGCGCGACGGGCGTTACCAGATATACTGCGCGTCCATGGCGGCGGCCGGCAGGGGGGCCCTGGACAAGGCTTTCGAGGAGCTTAAGCTCAGGCTTTCCGGCGAGGGCCTGTTCGACGCGGGCCGAAAGAGGAGGATACCCATGCTCCCCGAATCCGTGGGGGTCGTGACCTCGCCCACGGGTTCCGTGCTGCGTGACATAGTGAACGTCATAGACAGAAGGTTCCCCGGCATGAGGGTGAAGGTCCTGCCCGTCGCCGTGCAGGGCGTGGAGGCCCCGAAGGAAGTCGCCAAGGCCATAGCGCAAGCCAGCAGGTTCGGGCTGTGCGACGTCCTGATAGTCGCGAGGGGCGGCGGGAGCGCGGAGGAGCTTTGGGCCTTCAACGCCGAGGAGGTGGCCAGGGCCTGCGCCGCGTCCGTGATCCCCGTCATATCGGCGGTCGGCCATGAGACGGACTTTACGATCCTCGACTTCGTCGCGGACGTCCGGGCGCCCACGCCATCGGCCGCGGCGGAGCTGGCCGTGCCCGAGAAGGGGGCGCTCAAGGCCTTGGTAGACGACTACAGGCGGCGCCTGGCCGACGGCCTCTCGAATTGGCTGGCAATCAGGAGGGCGGCCTTAGGCAGGTTCTCCGTCGAGGGCGCGTACCGGGGCCTGACGGACATGATCGGCAAGGGCAGGCTGAGGGCCTCCCTCCTCGGCGAAAGGCTCTGCGCCAAGGCCCAGGAGTCGGTTAGGTCCAAGAGGGCCGAATTGGAGGCTTTATTAAAGGCGATGGGCACATTCGACGTCCCCAAAGCCTTGGACGCGGGGTACGCGGTGGTCACCGACTTGGATGGGCGATTGGTCAGGACCGTCGGCGAGGTTCGAGCCGGGGGCGGGTTCGTCCTGAGGATGAGGGACGGTTCCCAAAGGTGCAGGCCGGATTTCGGGGACGCGGAAGGGCCCGGCGGACGGGCGGATTGAAGGGCATGACGGAGGGAGCCATGGGTGGCGGGTCGGATACGGATCCAATGAAGGCGGACGACGGAAAGGGGCTGGGCGATGGCGGGCCCATGAGCTTCGAGGCCGCGCTGGAGGCTGTTGAGCGCATAGTCAGGCGCATGGAGCGGGGCGACCTCAGCCTGGATGAGTCGATAGAGGCCTTCGAGAGCGGGATGGGCTATGTGGAGCTCTGCTCCAGGAAGCTAGGCGAGGCGGAGACGAAGGTCATTATGGTGAGGGAGAGGTACGGCCCGCAGAAGGCCGACGGCGGAGCGGCGGGGGGCTGAGGCCCGCCTTGCCCGATTATGCGGGCGGCCCGCGGCGGCTGGCCGGCTAGGCGAAGGTGGCGTATGGACTCGGGGTTCTTGGGGCTCTATGGGCGGTACCGGGGCATCGTGGACGATGCCTTGGTGCGCATGCTGCCCGAGATCCCGGGGGACGCGCTTAGGGGCGCGATGAGGTATGCCCTGCTGGGCGGCGGGAAGCGGGTGAGGGGGGTCGCCTTCCTGGCCGTCGCCATGGGCGGGGTCGGCGGAGGCGTGGCCGCCGACGCGGCGGAGGGGGGCGAAGGCCCGGCCGGGGTCGCCGTCCGGTTCGCCTGCGCCGCTGAGATGGCGCATGCGTACTCATTGATCCACGACGACCTCCCGTGCATGGACGATGACGACATGAGGAGGGGCAAACCCTCATGCCACGTCGCCTACGGTGAGGCTATGGCCTTGCTGGCCGGCGACGCCTTGCAGAGCAAAGCGTATGAGTGCATGATAGGCGCGCTCGCGCCGTCCATAGGCTTGGGTTTGGACGGCGAGGCCTGCGCCGCCGTGCTGGGCGCCGCGATAGGGGAGGCCGGCATGGTCGGCGGACAGGCCAGGGAGATGGCGGGCGTGGGCGGCGGCTTGGATGCGACGCTGGCCATGTACGCCATGAAGACGGGCGCCTTGCTGGAAGCCTGCGTGACGGCTCCGGCGGCCCTCATGAAGGTCGACGGAGCCGGGCGGGAGGCCCTCAAGGCCTACGGAAGGGCGTTCGGCCTGCTGTACCAGCTGCGCGACGACTTGATGGATGTGGTGGGGGACACGGGGAGGATGGGGAAGAAGGTAGGCAGGGACGAGCGGAAGGGCAAGGTGACCGTCCCGACGATATTGGGGGTCGAGGGGACGGAAAAGCGCATCAAGGATCTCCTCGGCGATGCCATGGACGCGTTGGCGAGGGCGGGCGGCCTAGGGACGGGCTTTTTGCCGGACTTGGCGGAGTACGCCGCATACAGGGATGCATGAACGGCTTGCGGCCGTATGGGGGAATGCGCGGGATGCTGGATGGGATCGGCGATTTTTTCGTGAAGGTCATCGACAATAAGGCGATAACGGTGCCGGCCTTGGCTTGGCTCGTGGCCCAGACGCTGAAGGTGGCCGTCGAGTCGGTGAGGCACAGGGGGTTCAGCGTCGCGAAGTGCCTCAAAGGGTCGGGCGGCATGCCCAGCGCGCATACCGCCTATATCGTATCGTTGGCGACGGTCATAGGGCGGGTCAGGGGTTGGGACAACCTGGAGTTCGGCCTCGCCGTGGCGATCGCGATCATAATCATGTACGACGCGGCCGGCGTCCGGAGGGCCGCGGGGCAGCACGCTGAGGTGCTCAACAGGATGAGCGGCGGGAACGGCGCCGAGGACAAGAGATTGAACGAGTATATGGGGCATAAGCCCATAGAGGTGGCGGTGGGCGCCGTACTGGGCATCGCTCTGGCTATGGCTTTGACGTGACGCGCTGGATATATATTGCATTATTGGGATGATATGTCTATGATAAGGCATATGGGGATAGGGAGCGTCGTGGTGGGAAAGCGTCTTAGCGGCATAGCGGTCGTTTCGAACGGCATGGTGGGTGAATCGGTGCGCCTGGCCGCGGAGATCATCGAGGCGTTGGGGGCGCGGGGGATCGCCCACCGGCATGCGACGGCCTTCAAGGGCGGGGCCGAGTGCGGGTTGGAAGGCATCGCCGATGGGATGGACGCCGCCGTGGCGATAGGCGGGGACGGGACGTTCATCAGCGTCGCCAAGGCCTTGCTGGGCCGCGGGGTACCCTTGTTGGGGGTCAACTTGGGCAGGCTGGGCTTCCTGACCGAGGTAGAGCCCGGCGAGGTGGGTTGGGCCGTCAGCCGCCTGGCCGTAGGCGACTACCGAATCGAAGAGAGGATCCTGCTCGACGTCAGGGTCCATGGCCCCGATGGCCGCCTACTGTTTTCGGGCCCAGCGCTGAACGACTTCTCCATGCATAGGGGCTCCGCGTACAAGGTCCTACGGCTGGGCGTGCGCATAGACGGCGAGCTGATGGACGAGGTTTCCGGTGATGGGATCATAGTGGCGACCCCGACGGGATCGACCGCCTACAGCCTGTCGGCGGGGGGGCCCGTCATAGACCCGGAGGCGGAGGTGGTCCTTCTGACGCAGATATGCCCGCACGCGCTGTTCGCGCGCCCCGCGGTGCTGATGGGCCGCAGGGCCCTGTCGATAGCCGTCGACGGTAAGGCGTCGGCTTGCGTGGCGTCCGTGGACGGGGTGGCCATAGAGGGCGTGGCGGGGGGCTCGCGCGCGGAGGTCAGGGTCCGCGAAGGCAGGTTCGCCATGCTGCGGGTCAAGGGTGGGAGCTTTTACGGCGCGGCCAAAGGCAAGATGGGCGGCAAGCCCGCGTAAGTCGCGGGGGAACGGGGGTAGCGCGATAAAGAAGGACATCAGGCAGGCCCTCATCCTCGAGATCATCGAAGGGGAGGACGTGGAGACCCAGGATGACTTGGCCGGGAGGCTGCGCGGGATGGGGCACGTGATAACCCAGGCGACCATATCCAGGGACATCAAGGAGCTGGGCCTGGTAAAGGCCATGTACGGGGAAGGCCGCTATAGGTACGCCCGACTGGCGGCCGAGAAAGAGCGCGCCGCCAACGGGAGGGTCCTGAACGTGTTCGCGGAGGCGTTCGTTTCGCAGCGCTACGCGGGGAACATGGTCGTCGTCAGGACGCTCCCGGGGATGGCGCAGGGGGCGGCCTCCGCCGTCGACGCCCTGGGTGAGGGGGGGGTCCTCGGGTCCATAGCGGGCGACGACACCGTGTTCGTCATCTGTGAGGATGCCGGGGTGGCCTCAGCCATATCGGGGAAACTGGAGGGCATGGCGAGGAAAGGTCGGATGGCCTGAGGGCTTGCAACCCGTGCGCGGTCCGAAAAAGGTGCCCATCATGCTGCAGCAGTTGGAGATCAGGAACGTGGCGGTCATAGCGGACATGACCGTCGAGCTGGGCGAAGGGCTCAACGTCATCAGCGGCGAGACGGGGTCCGGGAAATCCGTCCTCATAGAGTCCCTTAAGGGCGTCTTCGGCGGGAGGTTCACGAAGGAGCTGGTACGCGGGGGGGCCGACAAAGCCGTGGTTTCGGCCTTGTTCTCGGTCGGCGCCGATACCGTGACGGCGGAAGTCGTCAGGGGCCTCGGATTCGAGCCCGAGGGGGGGGCGGTCCTGCTTTCCAGGGAGATCAACCAAGCGGGCAAGGGCGTGTGCAGGGTGAACGGCAGGGTTGCGACCGTAGGGGCGCTGCAGGCCATCAGCTCGTCCATGGCCGACATACACGGGCAGAATGAGAACCATTCCTTGTCGGACACGGGCAAGCACATCGTGCTCCTGGACAGGTTCGCGGGGGACGCCTTAGGCTTAGCCCTATCTGAGTACCGCATGGCCTACGCCTCGTACCGGGCCAAGGCCGCGGAGCTGGGCCGGTTGACCGCCGAGGAGGAAGCCATGCGGACCAGGGCGGAGGCGTTGAGAGTGCAGGTCGCCGAACTGTCCAAGGCCAGGCTGAGGGAGGGCGAGGAGGAGGAGCTGAGGGTCCGTAGGGAGGCCGCTCGCAACGCCTCCGAGATAGCGGCCTCGCTGGGGG
>Ga0123353_10007273_pt1 | contig 14928 bp, 8 predicted proteins | sample TergutLab28metaG_3_FD_92763 | JGI IMG/M metagenome (GOLD analysis project Ga0123353, IMG submission 92763) | Labiotermes labralis P3 segment gut microbial communities from Petit-Saut dam, French Guiana - Lab288 P3 | ecosystem: Host-associated > Arthropoda: Insects > Digestive system > Gut ... | reverse complement strand
AAAGCTGCTTTTATACTGTCGATAGTAGCTCCATCAATAGAGCCTTTTTCTTTGTGTTCTTTTTCCATCGCATATGTTAAGCCGGCAATAAATGAGAACGGCACAACATGAGTATTAAAGAAGTTTTGTGAACGCAGTACGGCTGCTTTTTTTCCTTCTTCATCATTTTTATAAAGTGATTCTATAGCAGGTGCCATAGTAATAGTAAAAGCATTAGCTTCCATTTTAACCATGTTGAAAGTAAAAAATGTTAAGTGTGAACGCCAAAACATAGAGTTAAGAATCTTCTTTTCCTCTTTTGATAATATAACTTTTGCCATTAGAAGAAATCCTCCTTAGAATCAACTGACTTTTCCTTCAGTAAACTGTTCTTCATATCTATGAGCCGTTTCTCATTAAAGAACATAGTAACTGCTATGGCAATTCCCAATACGGCAATTGCCATAGTGTCTAGTCCTAGAAATTTCGCTAAGACAAATCCTACAAAGAAAAACACTACAGTTTCATTAGAAATAATCATTGATCCTAAAATCGCAAATCCCACTGCAATTAACATAAAGGTTCCTGCAGTAAGTCCAACAATGTACCAAGGATCAGGTCCGGCTACTGCTGTTGGATCTCCAAACAACTCAAAGCCAAAGGTGATACAGGCATATAAAATAGCACATGGTACCACTTGGTAAAGTGTCAATGTACATATAGTAACCTGGGTTGTAAAACTCTTTAAGCTCTTTACTGCTAGTCGCTCCCAATACGGAGCCATGGCAGAAAACACTGGCATTAAGATATTCCTAAACCCCACCATTATTATGCCTATTGGCATAGCTAGTGCTACTGCTGTTTCCATATTTGCCCCAGTTAGCACAGCATAAGCCACAGCTAATATTGAAGCTGTTGTAGGTTCTGCCGCAATACTTCCCCCTATTGCAGATATCCCCATAAACAATGATTCCAAAGCTGCTCCCATTAATACACCAGTTTGTAAGTCACCAAGAAACAAACCAGTAAGTGGAGCAACTACTATCGGGCGAGTAAGGGTATCCCAGCCCAATATATAGGTATCTAAAGTAGTAATTATGTAATACAACAAAACGATAATCAATGCACTTTTTTCCATAAAAGGTCCTCCTTATTGTCTTATCGTTATTTTAACCCTAAAGCGTTTTTTAATGATATTGCCGATTCCTCTGGTGTTGTCTGGTAGTTACATTCAATACCACTGGTAATTATTTGTCTAAAAAGCTCCACTTCATTATCATAGGCATATAAGTTCATTTTATAAGTTACTCTTTGTTTATCTTCTTGTTTTGCTGCTATGCGTCCATAATTGCCAACATTGACTAAAGGAATATCTTTAATTTCATTTACTATAGTCAATAGATCCTGTGGGTTACTGACTATAATAAGTATTTTCAACGGCTCACAGCGAGGATCTTTTAAGATAGTAAGAGCTTCATTAACTGATTTAATAGCTGTTTTACAGGTCTCAGGTGCCGCTAATAATAACGATTTTTGAATAATATCGTTAGCAGCTGCTTCATCGTTAACCACAATAATCCTGTCAACATCCAAATGTCTTGACCACTTAATAGCTATTTGACCATGAATCATGCGTTCATCTAGTCTAATCATGCGAATCATTTTTGCTTTCTCCTTCTTGTTTAGAGAAAATCGTTGTTTTCTAATATTTCAATTTCATCTTCTACTAAACAGATTGCTTTTCTACTACTTTCAATTAACTTAGTTAAGTCTTGTTTATTTATTGTTTCTTTTAATGAAAGCCCTAACATAAATGCCAGATTAACTCCAGCTACTAAATAAGTATTTGGTCGTTTAAGATATAGATACATTACCTGATTGACACTACCACCAAACAAGTCAGAACATAGTACCAAATCATCTTCTTTTGCAAGCGTTGTTAAGTAATCCTCTAATACCTCTTGTATTGATTTTTCATCCAAGTAGGCATCAAAAACAGTCAGATTCTCACTTTCACCAAGTAAAATCTCCAGTGAGCTTTTTAGTCCACTAGCTAATTTACCATGTGATGCAAAAAATATCTTTACCATATCTATTCCTTTTAGTCTTAGTGATCATTAAGCTACTTTGCACATATCTAAGAATACCTGATTAAACACATTAGCATCTACTTGGTTATCATAGACTTTTCTTCCTTCACTGTAAGTCTGTAAGACATTATAGTTATCATCAATTATTACAAAATCAGCATCTTTATTGACTTTTATAGATCCTTTTTTATCAGCTAAGCCATATACAATAGCAGGATTTAATGATGCCATTTCAACACAGGTTTCTAGGGGGATATCCATAGCGTTAACCAAATGAGAAATTCCATATATTACCGGTTTACTAGAACCACATAATGCTCCTGTATCATTTAAGCAAAAGCCTTCTTCATTGACATTCACTGTTTGATACACCATCAAATCATAACGACCCACTGGAGCACCAGCTATTGGTGTATTATCGGAAATCATCATAAACTTGTTGTATGGTTTAACCTTAAACATCAATCTCATCATCTCATCATTTACATGCAATCCATCACAAATGATTTCACAAAACACATCTTCATCAAGTAGGCAAGCACCTAATCCACCCATACGGCGATGATGTATACCACTCATTACATTGGACACATGGGTTACTATTGATACCCCTTCTTTAAATGATTGCATAGTCCCTTGGTAATCTAAATCACTATGAGCGAATGCCACTTTTACTCCTTGAGAAACTAAGTAGTGTATAACTTCAGTTGCTCCTTCTATTTCAGGAGCAATCGCCACAAGTTTCAGTAATCCATTGCCATCTTCCACCATTTTCTTTACAAAATCCATATCAATTTTAGGATAAGGTTGGTCAATGTCATTTTCACCAACCCTACTAAGATATGGTCCTTCTGAATGTATACCAACAATCTTTGCACCATCGTGTTGTATAACTGCGAATTCTGCTACAGCTTTTATGGTACTAGGAAAGAAAGTAGGAAAAACTGCAGTAACTCCTTGAGCAGCACAACCTTTTAGAAATCCTTTAATTAGTTGATTGATATCACCCAATTCTGGCACTACTGTATAACCCATAGTGCCATGATTATGAGTATCAATTATACCAGGAATGATTCTTTTATCACTAACATCAATATCGACAGTTAACTGCTTATCAGCAGTTTCAATAGCTTTAAACTTGCCCTCTTCAATAACCAAAAATCCATCTGTAATTCCCTCTTCTGTATAAATTTGTTTACAACGAATAATCATTTTTTTCTCCTTCATCCACATTAATGATTGGTAATAAACTGTATTAATTCGACAACTAACAAACATCGAATATGTATTTCTATAAAAGAATAATAGCACAATAACTGCACTATATATCATCGAATTTTCCTTTATACTAGCTATATTTATCTTTTTTGTTCTTTATATTGAGTTTTCAGTTTACAATTACTAAAGTTTAAATGGATTGCATGAAATATGGCTGGCTATAGAAACTTTAAACATCTTAGATTGCACTTAATTTATTGTGTTAACTCCATAAAAAAAGAGCAGTATTTTTCTTTGCCACTCTTGTAGAAATCTGCAAATTCTTTAACAAGTTGAAACAAAAGCAACTTATCAAACAACAATAAGTCAATCAGTGTTTAGCCAAGTCAACCTTTACCTCATAATCTGTTATTTTATATGGAGAAGTAGCCTTAATTTTTATCGTAGAAAGCTCCCAATCGTATGTATCTTTCTTTTTATTTAAGCTTTCGTAGATATCTTTCACATCAATTTCAGAGATTTTCACTATTTCGCTTATAGGTATAGTTATCTCTTTTTCACTCAATAATTCTTCTATCTGTTGTTGAGATTTCCCATTAGTAACCAGCGGATAATAGAACTCCTGATAAAACTTATCAGCCATTACTAGCACGTCCTTTTCGGTTTTGTTTATGAAAATGCGATCCAGTATCGAGTTATTGGTAAGTAACAAAACTCCAATACCCAGTGCTAAAGTAAGCACTACAGCAAGTAAAACAAAAGTTATAGATTTCTTTTTGCTAGTTTTCATTTTTCTTCCTCACTAATAAGCACATCCATTATATCAAAATAATGGATGTGCTTTAAATTAATCTAATAAACCTTAATGATATTTCTTTCTTTTTTTACTAAGAACCATAATGATTGTGCAAAGTCCCATAATCATAAAGTAATCCATCGTACCTCTATCACTGGTATTTGGGTTTTGATTATGAACATAATCGAATACATGGACATAAAGTGGGAATCCTGATTTCGTCAATCCAGTGCCAAGATACATAGTATCATTTAAGGTAAAGTCTACTCTAGGCAAGTTGCTAGCCGCAACCTTGAATGTCCATTCCGCATCCAAACCACCTGGCAACGAATCATATTTGACCACGCTCACCACATCATAACCGAAATACGGATCAACAATCACATTGCCTTTAGCATCCAAAGGAATGCCGTATTCTAAGGCTGTATCGGTGTACCCATTCGGATAGGTTTTTATTGTCTTAACGACATTATCTTCAGTTGCAGAGTATAACTCAACATTAGTCGGAGTCTCTTCTCCCACACCTGTATGAGCGATTAACAACGGAGTATAGAAGTTATCGGCTAAGTAAGTAGCATTATGGTATTTGAAATCACCCAGATAGGTTTCTTCTTCTGCCATAATCCATAGCTTGCCATTACCCCCAATTTCTATTTCGAAGTTGTAAACTCCATTATCATAAGTAATCATACTATCCAACAACTCAGCACAGTCATAGGCTCCGCTACTATAAGCGGCATTGAACTGAGCATAAGTGAAGCTAGCTAAGTTGAAGTTAGCGTCAGTTAAGTCATAAGGTATAAACACACAGAGTAACTTGGTCATTGTAGAAGAAGTAGCTGGAATTGTCACTTTGACATCCACGATGTCGGTTGGCATAAATCCTAAAGCGTCTTCAACCAGATAGATCTTTCTTTGCGGTTCACTAACTTCTACCAGTATTGGACGATAAACCGGAATTTCTACTTCGATTTCAATATCGTCAACTGTCGCCATGTTAGCTACTTTAGTAATGATAGCGGTGTCTAAATCACTCTTTACTGTTACCGTAAAGCTGATAACTACTGTTTCACCGTTAGCAATTTCTGTTATCAATATTCCTGCCTGCAAGTCGGCAATAGTCTTGTTAACCGTACTACCAGCATGGCTTACTGTAACTGGGGCTAAGGATAGTTCATTAACTGCAACCATGACATCTGTAAGTTCGTCTTTGATTATTACATCGAAAGCCGAAACTGTACCATGATTGGTTACTGTAATGGTATAGGTAAGAACTTCGCCCGGTGAGGCAAAACCATCACCATCACTGTCTTCTACCTCCTTGGCGCATTCCAAGTCAATTTCTCCAGTCGGAATTTCTATTTCAATTTCGTCGTCACCCAGCGTAGCCTTGTTGGCTAGTTCGGTCACAACTTCAACATCTAAGTCGTCAACAACCGTAACACTGAAGGTTATAACCACTACTGAGTCGGCTTCAATCTCATCGATGGTAAATCCGCTTCGCAGATCGGCCACAGTTTTTGAGGTCGTCGGAACTCCGTCAATACTTATTTTTACTTCGTTGGTGTCGGGATTGTCGATATGGGCTATCAAATCAGCCAAATCGTCCTTCACCTCTACGTCGAAGGCGGACATGTTACCGGTATTTCTTATGGTAAGTGTGTACGTCAGCTCTTCGCCTGGTGAAGCGAAACCGTCGCCACTGGCATCACTAACCTCTTTACTGCCGGTCAGAATCGCGCCTCGAGTCGGTATCTCGACTTCGATATCAACTTCATTGATGGTCGCCACATTGGCAATAACCGGAACGTCTATAACATTCAAGTCGATCTTCACGGTCACGTCGAAGATGATGTAGACTGTTACTCCAGATTCTATTTCCGTGATATAGAAACCGTCGATCAAGTCTTGGACCGTCATCGCCACGCCCGGTGTTGTATCGTACAATATCGTCAGAGCATCTCCGCTCGGATCATCAACATGGTTCAATACTTCGCTGAGTGTATCTTGTACCCAGATATCATAGATAGAAATTCCTGCGATGTTTTTAATGGTTATGGTATAAGTCAGTACTTCGCCTGGTGAAGCGAAACCGTCACCGTTGGCGTCAACTACGGTTTTGTTTATTACCGGATTGTCGTCGCCGGTTGGAATTTCCACTTCGGCATCCTTATCGTCGACGATCACCATGTTCCGCAAGCTGCTGACAACGTCGAGATCCAAGTCTTCCTTGACATCAACGTTGAATGTGATGGTAACCACGGCTCCGGGTCCGATTTCCAATATCTCGAAACCGTCGACCAAACTCTGGACGGTCCTGGTAGTGATATTGCCGTTGTTGTTGATAACTACGGTCGTACCGTAAGGATTATCGACGTGATCGACCACATCGATCAACACGTCTTGGACAAAGACGTTATGAGCCGCAACCAAACCTTTGTTTTCGATGGTTATTGTGTAAGTCAGTCTTTCGCCCGGTGAAGCAAAGCCGTCACCACTGGCGTCTGAAACCGTCTTGTTGACTTCCAAGTCGAAGTCTCCGGTAGGTATGTCTACGTCGAACTCCTCACCGTCAATTAATGCCGTATTGGCAATGTTGGTGTAAGTATCAAGATCCAAATCGCTCTTGACGGTTACTTCAAAGCTCACGATCACCGTCTTACCGGCGGCTATTTCCGCAATGGTGATACCACTTTGCAAATCGCCGATGGTCTTGTCGGTTACCGTCGTACCGTCGTACTCTATCTTTATTGAAGCTGTAGGCAGCTCGTCGACGCAGACCATGACATCGGTCAGCGGGTCTTGGATCACTATGTCGTAAGCCGATACATTACCGTTGTTTCTAACCGATATGATATAGGTCAAGGTTTCGCCCGGTGAGGCAAAATCGTCACCATTGGCGTCGATTACTTCTTTGGAGCCCGCCAAATCGGGTGCCCCAGTAGGAATCTCAGCTTCGATGTCGTTGTCGTCGACAACTACTACATTGGCTATTTCTTCTACTTCCTCAACATCCAAATCGTCTATTACTGTCACACTGAAGGTAAAGGTTACCGTGTCGCCACTTTTTATTACATCGATGGTGTAACCCGCAATCAAATCAGCTACGGTAATGCTATCTGGAACTCCACCATTATCGATAGTCACGACATTGGCGGAAGGATCTACTACATAAGGCAAAACGGTCGACAACGTATCTTGTACCATAACATTGTTCGCTTGAGCCAAACCGGTATTGCTGATAGTAATAGTATAAGTCAGCACTTCTCCCGGTGAAGCGAAACCGTCACCATCGGCGTCTTCCACCTCTTTGGTAACATCTAGAATCGGTTTGCCCGTAGGTATTTCCGCTTCGGTCTCATATTTATTCACCTTAACCTTGTTGTAGATAATCGGACTTGCTTCAATATCCAAATCGTCGATTACCGTCACAGTGAAGGTAAGGGTAGCGGTTTTGCCGCTTTCCAATAAGGCTATTTCAAAACCGTCGATCAAGTCCTGAACCGTCAGCAAGGTAACTGTTCCGTCGTTGTCGAGGGTGAGAACATTGGCGCTTGGGTCGATGACGCATGGTAGCATGTCTTCCAAGGTATCTTGAACATGAACGTTTACAGCGTCGACTTCCCCGGTGTTTTCCAAAGTTATAGTATAAGTTAACACTTCATTAGGTGAAGCATAACCATCTCCATCCTCGTCACTTACCGTTTTGGAGATTCGTGGATTCGGCTCTCCCGTTGGAATTTCGGTTTCTTTTTCATCGTCGTCGACAGTAACCGTATTACTGATAACGGTTATATCCTCAACATCCAAATCTTCCTTAACCGTAACTTGGAAAGTTATCGTCACGGTCTTGCCCGCTTCGATACTGGCTATGGTAAAGCCGTCAATCAAATCTTGAACTGTTTTGGTACTTATCGTACCATCGTTGTCTATCACTACCGTATTGGCTGACGGATCTTCGACAGCCGGAAGCACATCAGTCAGTTCGTCTTTTACCGCCACATTTTGGGCAGCCACCAAACCATTATTGGTTATGGTTATCGTGTAGGTCAATGTCTCACTTGGTGAAGCATAACCGTCATTATTCTCGTCGGCAACCTCTTTACGGGTATCAAGCTTCGGGTTTCCAGTATCGATATCGGCACTGGTTTCCTCATCACCGATGGTAACGGTATTGGCGATGTTGGTCACATCCTCGACGTCCAACGTGCTCAGTACGGTTACACTGAACTTGATGGTTACTGTATCGCCACCCTTTATTACATCTATTGTATAACCCACAATCAAATCAGCAACCGTGATAGTGTCGATGGTACCGGCATTGTCGATGGTCACCACGTTGGTGGAAGGATCTTCGACATGCGGCAATACCGTCGCCAGCGTATCTTGTATAAAAACGTCGTTGGCTTGGGCTCTACCAGTGTTCTCGATTGTAATAGTGTAGTACAACACTTCTCCTGGTGAAGCATAGCCGTCTTCGTCACTGTCTTCTACTGCTTTACTTATTTGCAGATCAGGTTTACCGGTCGGTATTTCAATTTCAATTTCCTTGTCGCCGATAGTCGCAACGTTGCTTATTTCTTCAACTTCTTCAACGTTAAGGTCATCCTTGACTCTCACCTTAAAGGTAATGGTGACCGTCGCTCCGGATTCAATGTCTAGATTGAAACCAGCGATCAAGTCGGCTACCGTCAGTTGACTGACATTTCCGTCATTGTCGATATCCACCGGATTGGCGGATGGATCATCGACATGCTTGAGGACCTCCGTCAACTCATCCTGTATCAATACATCTAAAGCTGCCATCGCCCCATTGTTTACTATCGTAATGGTATAGGTCAACTCTTCGCCCGGTGAAGCATAACCATCGCCGTCACTGTCGTTTACCGCTTTGTTGGCAGATATTCTCGGCTCACCGGTCGGTATTTCAACTTCTACATCTTCATCGTTTATCGTCGCTTTATTGGCTAACGAAGCGACTAAATCCAAGTCCAAATCACTCTTGACCGTAACCCCAAAGCTTATGGTTACCGTCTTGCCGCCGGCGATCTCGTCGATGGTGAGACCGGCTACCAAATCGCCAATGGTGCTCATTGTTATACTGCCGTCATTGTCGATCACTATCGTAGTGGTCAAGCCTTCATCGATATGAGGCAAGACATCAGCCAGCGTATCTTGGATACTGACGTCGTAAGCCGCAGCTTTACCGATGTTTTTGATGGTTATTACATAGGTCAGGGCTTCACCCGGTGAAGCATAGCCGTCGTCATTGGCGTCGAACACTTCTTTTTTGTTGTCCAACTCGAAAGCACCGGTCTCGATTTCCTCGGTGATCTCGTTGTCGTCTATTGTCGCCATATTGGACAGGAATTCAACCACATTAACATCCAAGTCACCCAGGACCTGAACGCTGAAAGTTATCGTAACGATCCAACCTTCTTCGATGATATAGATTTCAAAACCGTCGATCAGGTCTTGGATAGTCATATTGGTAACGGTACCGTTGTTGTCCATGGTTACCACACTATCAAGACAAGCTTCAACATACGGCAGGAGATTCGCTAAGGTATCTTGAACCGCCACATTAAAGGCTGGAGCCGTTCCTGTGTTTTCAATTCTGATAGTATAATTTAATACTTCTCCAGGACTGGCTAAATTGTCGCCGTCGCTGTCTTCTACCGTTTTTAAGCTGTCTAATTCTGGTTCTCCAGTACAGTCATAGAAGAAATCGTGAACATAGGCAATTGGTTTGTTGTCACTGTCAACAAGCAAATACATAAGATCATTTAAAGTAAACACCACCGTAGCCAGCTGAGCAGGAACGGTTCTGAATTCCCAATAAGCGTCATAGCCACCTGGCAATGTCGAATACTTGCTGACGGTGACTTCATCAAAACCGAAGTGCGCATCAGCTATAATTCCACCCTTGGCATCCAAAGGAATACCGTAAATCGGATCGTTGTCGGTATATTCGCCATACACTTTAGCAGTCTTAACGACATTGTCGTCAGTTGGTTCATACAATATTCTCTGCCAGGTGCCGATTTCTCCGACTCCCCGATGATTGATTTCAAGTGGAGTATAGAAGTTGTCGGCTAAATAAGTAGCCCGGTAATCCTGAGTACGGGTGTAGGCATTGTCGCTGCCCAATACCCAAATTCTACCATTGCTGCCGACCTCGATATCGAAGTTGTAAGTACCGTCAATATAGTCCACGCTTGGATCAAGTAGATCACCACAGTCATATAGACCACTGTTGTAAGCCGCTTCGAACTCCTCACGCGTGAAATCGCCGTCATGGAAATTCATGTCATCAGTATCATAAGGAATAAATACGTATTTCAACTCAAGCAGTCGTGGAGTTGCCGTAAAGTTCAATTGGGTGCTGGTAACTTCCCCCGGTACTTTAGCCGTTACGGTTACGGTATCGGTAGGAGTTTTTCCGTCACTGTCTTCCACTAAGTAGATTTTTGTTTTTTCTTTGTCAATGGTCATTTCCGTGAAAGCGACATTAGGAGCCCCTCTCATATACATAATTTCATAGCAGTAGAAATTATATAGACCATAGGTTGCGTTGTTTCCAGCTGTGCTGCGCTCGTAGACCGAATAATCCCAGCCCCAAGCTATGGTTCCCGAACCGTCCAAGGACGTCTTATATAGATTTCCGGAACTGTCGATAAACAGAGTAGCCGATTGATAAGTACTGATTCCGGCAATATAAGGAACTTCCTTCAGCTGGTTGCCGGTGTAATCGAAAGTATCCAGATCGACTACCAAACTGATCCAGGATCTTTCATCTTCCTTGATGCTCGGCACCCCGGTCACTTCCGTAATGCCAGCCGGTAAAGCGGCTCCCGCCCCGGAAGTTCGAATATCTCTTATCCAAGCTCCGGTATAACTATCGTTGGCGATATAGAAATTACCGCTGAAAACCCCTGCTCTTACCGTACGTACTACATAGATGAGTCGGTTGCCTTCCTCGTCCAATATGTAATCATAGGTATGATTGCTGGGATTACCACCGTCGGTAGTATTCATATACTTCTTGTCATAAATCGTCGGATGTAAACCATCCATTGGTGTCCACTGTCCGAAGTTGGTATAACTTCTGACAAACTCGTTCAATCTGCCGGCAGGTATAGCCCCTTCAAAAACCGGCCCTTTGGCTATCGAATCACCGTTATAAACCTCGGTGTCACCATCTCCCATGCTTTTTAGCAAAGTGGCGTCAGTTACATAGTTGTTGTACTTCCCGCTTGGACTGTCAAACAACACTCCGTCAGTACCAAATGAGTAAGCGTAGTTATTGCCCCAGAACCAAACCCGACCATAAACGTCAGTAACGTAACTGACATAGCGTCCGGCGGTTCCGAAAGCCACCTCCGGTTCTGCCGGATAATCCGACGAACTGAGGTCAAAATTGACTTTTACCGGAGAAGTTATGTTGGACGAAGCTCCACCGCTCCAATAGTAGTAGTCACCATACGGCCCTTGATATCTGCGGTTTCTGGTACCCGTTCCATGATAATCACGGCCCCATTTATAAGCTACACCGTCGGTCGTCACCACAACCGTCGTATTGGATTCTGCCGAGATGTTCTTGATCGACATTTCGTTAAAGAATTCAACTCGCTTTGCAGTTGTTTGGGCAGTGGTGTTTCCGTGGCCCAACTGGCCGTTGCCGTTAGCTCCCCAAGTCCATACTTGACCGGTGGAATCCAAAACGATACCGTGCGTCATGCCGAAATCGATATCGACTATCGATACCCCGGCTGGTATAGCCCCGAAATAGTTGCGCAGGGTCGCATTTCTTACCGAACCTGTCAAACCCGGAATTCTGTTGCCGTCGGCATAGCCCCAGGCATAAACGTCGCCGTTTTCGGCTAAGGCATAAATAGTACTGTTGATTTCCGTACTGATTACTACTTTCTTTATTTTAATGCCGTCTAAACTGGTTACTATTTTAGGTGAGGTATTGTTGCCGGTAATCGTGTTGTTACCCATCTGTCCGTTGGCCCCATGTCCCCAAGCATAAACCACTCCTTGATCATCCAAAGCCAGACAGGTGTGATAACCGGCTGCTATCTGAACGATATGGATGTTGTTGTCAACAAAATAGGGAATCCTTGATATCCCGCCGGCATAGCCGTTGATAACCGAATCATTACCCAGTTCTCCCCAGCCATTCCAGCCCCAAGTCCAGACTTTACCACCGTCATCTAGTGCCATACCTCCTAAATATAAGGTTTCAGCAGCTACAAAACGAATAACTGATACCTGCTCAACCTTTCGGGCATCTGGTACTATATTGCGACCATTCCTTAGTAAAGCTGGTGGTAATTCACTATCTTGTAGCACTTTACCACTATCTTCACTTACCTCATTATCTTCGACGATAATTTCTTCCTCATTATCATCACTAATATCAGTTGTTGGTTGATTTTCCCTTGATAAGCCAAAATAAGCATTACTACTAATGATAGTCACTTCCTTAGCTAAAGTATCTGTTTCTTTAGCCTTAATGTTAACTAATCCGCTATTACTTACCAATAGCATCAGCAAAACAAAACTAGAAAACATCTTTTGCCATAACGTTTTAGTCACTTTTTTTAGTTTATTTTGTTTTTTCATGCTTTTTTCTATGAGTCAATTTCTATTTAAATATAGCTTACATCAACTCATTTTCCCCTTCGATATTTAGAAATGAAAAACATAACTCGCTCCTACATTTAACTTGTGTGTTAGTATATTAACTTCTTTTATATATTTTTTTACATTTTTTCAAGTCAAAATAGTGCAAATGATTGTACATTTCGTTTGGATTATATTATACAAATTATTACTATGCAATCATTTTGTATATATAATATGTTCAATTATGTAGTTTTCGTTATCAATGTATTTTTATTCGTTTTTCGCGAATTTTTATTCGCTATTTAAGTACTATTTTTCACTTATAGATTATTACTCCTGGTTTGTGAAGTGCAAAAATATCATGGAATTTTAAAAAATACTTTTTTTTATACTAAGTGGTAAAGCAAGTTTTTCTAGTTTTTTTTCTTCTTTATTACTTGAATCATAAGCTTTTTTTATTCATAGTTTTACCCAAAATAAAAACCGAAACTTTTATTTCGGGTTCTTTCCTTTTTTGGTGGAGGTAAGGGGGCTCGAACCCCTGACCTCTTGGATGCCATCCAAGCGCTCTTCCAGCTGAGCTATACCCCCAACTTATCTGCTTTTCTATTTTACCATTGTGTTAATAATGAAACAATAATATTTAATACTTCTAAGCAATATTTCTTCATCAATAAAAAAGAACCTAATTCTAATGAATTAAGGTCTTTGGTGATTTTACTTTAACTTAGATAAAATTATTTTTTTAGATAATAAAAAATGGAAAGTATCTTTATAGTTGTTGATAATAGCAATTTATTCTTTTAAACTTACTTCAATAAACTTATTGATAAACTACTATAAATATAAATTAAATTTGTTATCTTCTTTTTTGTTTTGTTGACAAACGGCTGATATAAGCTTTTAGCTCTTTAAAGGCACTTCGTGGATTAATCTCATCCAAGGTTTCTATTAATAGCTCAGTAGATCTATCATCTAAACTTTCTTTTTGCTTAGCTAAGTTAGCAACTCTACTTTTTATAACAAAGTTCAATATTTCATCACGTGATGCCTTTGCCGCCATAAGATCACCAACTCCTTTGCTTTTAGCTGCAAATTGGATGAAATCCTTGTTCATAGTTGCATAATTCAATCTGCCATTTGTATCACTGTAATAATTTATCAAAGCTTTATATTCATCAGAAGTCGTCATATCCACTTGTTCAAAAGTAGCTTCTTCGGTAATTACTTCTTCTTCAGTTTTTGTTTCAGTAGGAGTAACCTTTATTTTTCCTCTTGAAGAGTAAGGTAATCCCATAGTAAGTTCAATTGCTTCATCAATTGCTTCTTTAGGAAATAGATTACTGTCGATTTTACCGTATGGTGTCCAATCATTTGATCTTTTATCAATAGTTGCTACCGCTGCAGCATCCATATCCATACGCAAAATCTTAACTCCTGCTCCTCCAGCAGATAATTTTTGCTTATAGGCAATAGCTGGAATACTAGTTAATTCAACTGCTTTTGTTCTTATAATATTCATTTCTCTCTCCCTTAATAGTGACTACTTAACTGAGTTAACGAAGTCCTTAAGTATTTGTTTCATTAGTTCAACTTCTTCTTCTGTCATCTTTCTTTCTGATGCATTGTGATCCGGTACTGTATCTGCATGATCAAAGACAATTTTACCATTAACCACCGCAAACAATTGTGGCACATATAATCGAGGGTTTCCATTTTCATCTAATACTAAGAATTCTTTAGTAAAATCTACAATTTTCATGTAAGCTGCATTATCATCATTTCTAATATCATTACCACCTGGACGGCAATCTATATAATAAATATTAACTTTTTCAGCCTCAGCAATCTCATTAAGATAAGGAATCATTTCAAAACACCAAGGGCAAGTATCGAAGCCAAAATACACTAAACCAGTTTCTGAAGTTAAAAAATCATAAGCTTCTTCCATTGACATAACTAAAAACTGTTCGCTTTTAATATTATAACCACTCATATCTGCGATTTTATCGTCCTTTGGTTTTTTTGTACAACCTACAAGTAGCAGTGTTGCCAAAATTACAATAACTATTTTTTTCATAATTAATCTTTAAACCTTTCTTGTAGCCAAGTTAAAATGCCTTCGCTATATTTTCCGCCACCTTGTGCAACTTTATCATTTCCTCCACCTTTTAAAGAGTAGGTATTAGCCAAGTTAGAGAATTCTTCTTT
>Ga0123353_10007272_pt1 | contig 14929 bp, 9 predicted proteins | sample TergutLab28metaG_3_FD_92763 | JGI IMG/M metagenome (GOLD analysis project Ga0123353, IMG submission 92763) | Labiotermes labralis P3 segment gut microbial communities from Petit-Saut dam, French Guiana - Lab288 P3 | ecosystem: Host-associated > Arthropoda: Insects > Digestive system > Gut ... | reverse complement strand
TGGTGGTTTTTCCACCTGTGATGTGCCTCGTCCTGGACGACCCAAAACAGTGACCACCCCGGAGATTATTGATCAAATTCATGAGCTAATCTTGGAAGACCGTCGGATTTAGGGTACATCATTAGCTGAGCAACTGCGCATCTCACGTGAGCGGGTTGGGTCCATAATTCATGAAGATTTGGTCATGCGGAAGCTCTCCGCGAAGTGGCTCCCGAAATGCCTGAACTTGGATCAAAAACGTCAAAGGTGCCAGTCGTCTGAGCAAATTTTGGAATTTTTTCGGCGCGATCCACATGATTTCCTGTCGCGATTGGTGACCAGGGACGAAACCTGGTTATATCACTATGACCCGGAGACAAAGCAACAACCATTGGAGTGGCGGCATAGCGGCTCAGCCCGCCCCAAAATATTCCGAGTGCAAAAATCCGCTGGTAAAGTTCTCGCCTCGATTTTTGGGATCAAGACGGCATCCTCATTGATTATCTTCCAAAGGCCCAGACTATCGACGTGGAGTATTACTTATCTCTTCTGGTGCAATTGAAGGACATTTTGAAGGAAAAACGCCGCGGGAAGATCACCAAGGGGGTCTTATTCTTGCATGACAATGCCCTGGCTCACCGGGCACTTGCAACCCAGAAGAAACTGGCCTACCTGGACTTCCAATGTCTTGATCACCTACGTGCCCTATTCTCCGGATCTGGCCCTGTCGGACTACCACCTGTTCCCTGGACTGAAAAAACAATTGAAAGGTCGCCATTCTTTGTCCGACGCGGAGGTCATTGCTGCCACGGAGACCTGGTTGGACGCACAACTTTCTGAATTTTTTTGAGTGGCTTGCAGAAGTTAGCGCAACGGGCTAAGAAGTATTGACTTTTGTGGGGAGTATGTTGAATATATCCCGAGTTTGGTCGCTGTAGCTTGTTTCCTTCCTGGTCGGGCTAAGGACTTATCAGCGCCTCCTCATACTACTACTACTACTTTATAAGGATGTGTTATTTGAAAATCACACAAAATAAGACTACATAAATCATGAATGCACTGTATGTGGATTTTTATCTGGCACTTGTTGTTGGATGATGCAATACTTCATTGTTCTCATTGTATTTTGAGGCTTACGTTGTCTTATATAATTATATGTTTTAATGAAGGTGAACAAAATGGAGTGGTGGAGTCGGCTTGTGCAGACAGATCCAGAGATAAGTACCCGCAAAATCAACCCAGAACCATCAAAACTGTCAGATCTTGATGGGGAAACACGTGGTCTTGTTGAGAAAATGATGTATGATCAGAGGCAGAGGGAACTTGGTCTCCCTACATCAGATGAGCAGAAGAAGCAGGACATCATTAAAAAGTAAGATGCTGTTTATCATTTTTGAGCTATTTCTGCAGGTACAATAACATGGGAAAAGCAATGCTGACAGTTTCATATGTGTATATAGTTGTAGATGTAACACCAGGACGCTGTAGTCTAAGATAATAGTGTTCTATGCAACTAAAATAGGTCTCCCAAATGTGATGCTGTGATCAGACAGTTCTGTACTGGTGTTTCAGAGGAATATACTTCCTCTACCTTCAAGGTGTAAGAAACTATCATGAAGGTGGAGGTAGCGCATTTCTCTACAATGATGGTAGACATTACCATACCATACGGCATCACATCCCAGTAAACAACACTTTTCAGATATGTACATGTTAACACTAGACGCTCATAAACCAAATACTGTAATTTATTAGCATTAATGGGTCCAGTATTCTGTGAACATTAGGATAACATGATTTGTTCACACACTGCAATATATGCTTCTCTTCACCCATACAGCTTTCGTTGGCCAAAACTGCTTACAAAAGTCTGTACAGGTGGACCCACATATTTGCAGGTAATACGTTCCAAGACCTACCGTGGTTACGTGAAGCTGTGGATAATACCGAATGCTATATATAACGTGATACGAGATATTCGTGGAACATACATAAATACAGTAAAGTTTAATTGATAAATTATGCACACTAAGACATTACCAACATCAAATAAAGTAATAACAAAGTGTACTTTCTCCCTCTCTTGTGCACGTGAAAGTAAGAGATTCTGACGTTTTAGCCTAATCTTCAAGAGATGATAAGAGCAGTAAAAAAATACAGTACCTGTACTGTACAGTATCATGTACAGTTTCAGGGGATGACACAACAATAGAAATCATGCTTTTCCATCAAAGTGCTGCATAAGCAATGAAAAAACGTGTTATTGTTACAAATTTTACAATGAAAATCATACGTTCGTGCCTGTACATAACCTGTAATAAGAAATTTTTATTTGTTAAAAAATATTTTAACCTGTTGTGGGTATTAGTTGACTTCTCCATTCTTCTTGTTGCTTTCTTTACACAAACACTGCGATAGCATGGCAACTAATTGGAACAGCTGTTGTATCCGTTGCGGACCCGATGACGAACGTATCTTAGATGTTGTTCCCAGGGAGGATGGAGCTTGTAACTCTGGTTAAGACGGGGAGTCGGGCAGGCAGCACACACTTTCAGTAACCCCAAGTAGAATATATTGGAGTTTTATTGTGCAAGAGTATGGAGTAATAGCATTTGCAACTAAAATGTATCAGTGACAGTTCTTGCCAGTGGACTCTTCATTACCGTTCGCACTCACTGACTGTCCAGCATCGTACTCTCTTGCTCAGACACAGTTCGAGCTATGCACCAGACTGATCCCGCAGAACAGAGCAAGTATTGTTACATGTGTGGCTCCACACACTGCTCGCGCAATACACTTAGCGAGTCCGGTTTTAAACAAAAAAAGTGGAAGGAAATTATATTCCTTCCATGCCTGGTCTTAAGAGAGGTGAGAACTATGCATGAGTAAATTTAGCTTATGACTAACATACAGTATATGTAAGAATGCTAAAAGAAAACCACAATAAAAAAAAATCAGTGTGTGTCAACTACACAACACAGTGAGGTCACTAGAAGCAGAATGGTGGAAAGTTTGCGGGGAAGCGTGGGTACGGGGACAAAGGAAGATGAGTCAAGTACTGGACGCATTTGGGCTGCTGGATCTCACCATGTTACGACCCATTCTCGCTTGGCGCGCGTTTTGAAACTCATGAACCGTTTGTTTCTTTAATTTTCCAAATTTTTTCATTCAGCAGTAAACTGCGGATAACTGAAACCACGGATACTGAATCCACAGATACGGGGGTCCACCTGTATATAGATTCTTAGGTACATAGTTGGGTTGTATTTTTAACACACACATTTTCAAATGCATACTTATTGTGCTAAGGTGTTAAATGGGTGGAGCCCCACCACCCATTGGATGTTGTCTGAGATCAGTAACTAGATACATGGAGCACATTTATTCTTAAAGTTTAATACTGTCTTATTTAGTTGAGTTTTTTAAACTAATAGTTATATAAAGACATAAGCTTTCTGAAATAGCCAGCGTCATCGTTTGTGTGAGCGAGAACTACATCACAGCATGTGGAAGGATTTGGGTTTCATGGCTACCCTGAATTAACACCTTCCATTCTTTTTGAATGGTGAATTTTTATAATTACGTACATTTCTGCTTTTATACTGTTACTGTCCTAATCAGCCAAGATATCTCAGGAAAATGACTTCCTGTTGTCTGGATGGCCAGGATTCAGTTCTTGACATGGACAAAAATTTATCCCTTCACCACATCTAATTCTGCTCAGTTTATCCAGTGGCTGCCAGAAGGAAAGCAACTGAAGCCTGAAGGTGTTCTGCATCCTTGTACATCTTCATTGTATGACATGGTGACAGTGTCATCTTAGTTTGTTAGTGGCATCATGTCATTCATAATGTTCATTTCCTTTCCAGGTTTATGGAGCAGCATCCTGAAATGGACTTTTCAAAATGTAAGTTCAACTGATGAATTGTGCGTAGCAGGACACAGAGTTGCAGGCTTTGCAGACTGGATGATGCTGAGGGAAAGAGGATTTATGCATCTGGTTTCATTGCAGATGTTGCAAGGTGAACACTTTGTTCAGCAGATAGAATAATAATGATATTCAATTTTACTTCTGTTTTCACTCACTGTGTTTAGCAGTGCCAATATGGTAGAACATTTGTCTGAAGTGTTAAGCCAGGTGTGTGATCTGTGCAGAGAAAAGGGATTAAGTCTTTACTGCATGCTGGATTTGTTACATGTGGATTAAAGTGATTGAACCCAAAAAGTGTACTGTTATCAGACATAAAATATTATTCATGTCAAAAGAATAAATGAAGAGAAATGTTTGTGCGTTGACAGTGCACATCCGTTTTACTGAGACAGCTATAATAGGTAACAAGCAAACTGCACTTGTAAATTTTCATATTTTCAAGACATGATATGAGGCAAAATACATTACTTTTTTAATTGTATATTCCTAGCTCATCTTCTTTTTGTCATTTCGAAATATGTATTGAATAATGTATCTGATGTAATTTTGCATCGCTGATATTTGGTTAATGCTTTCCACAAATAAATTTCCTGATAAAATTACCAACTAATATACTGTAAAATTAGATTAATTTTGATGCAAGTCTGTATGGTGACCTGGGAAGGCAAAATGTGTGCAAGGAAGTAATTAGCCGTGTTTTATGTGCATATCTTATAGATATGGTTTGTAGATATTACAGTTACTTTTCAGGATACTGACAAGGGACTCTGTGAAGATTTCCAGCAGAATTTTGTGGCTGCTTGTACCATTGAACTGTCTGTGCAAACCTTGAACATTTTGTTCAGTGAAAGGCTTTATATCCTGGTGTATGGTCCACCTTGTTATCTTTGCCTTATTACACATGCTTTCTTATTGTGGTTGTATTTAAAAGGCAGTCTATATACATGAAATAATAACTACAGTTTGTGAAGAAGTATTTGTTTTGTAGGCATGCAACATGAAATGGAGTACATATTCAGCAACCATTATATAGAGTAGGCATGTAAATGTCACTGTGTAAAGTCACTGTTAGTCCACCGTGGCTACAGCTGAGTGAGCAGGCAATGTGACAGTTGGAGCAGTGTTCACGCATTGCAGAAAGAAGGCTGTGCTGTGGTGCAGTGTGCAGAATATCTTCCTGTATGCTTAGTATCCTTTGGTCTTCAGGGGAGCTGGAGTAGCATAATGAGTACATGGCAATGGCATGTTATTGGTAAGTAATTTTTCTTTCCTCCATACCAGCTCTGGGGCCTACCCCCAGCTAGGGCTCTTTACTGGGGGTACAGCATCTGGCGTGTGAAGTTAACCACTCACCTCCATCCAGTGCTGAGGTTAAGAATGAGTAGAGCTATACCTCTACTATGCCTGTGTCTTTGTGGCATGGTCAGGGAAAACTTAACATTTATGGTTTTCAGGTTTACTTGACAGCTGACACTAAGTGGAGAACAAATGAAAACGAAATCTACATGTGAAAGAAGTATATTTACTGATCAACAGCTTTATAGAGAAATACAATTGATTTTGCTATCCAAGAATATAAATCACTCTGTTTTATCTATAAAAGTAGTGAACTGAACAGCAACAGATACTGCAAGTATCAGTGCTGCAACTGCCAGTCCAATGAACAGTATGTTCTGTGTATTAACGGTCACTGGTAGAATGTCTTCTGAAGCCTCCCCTTCAAGGTGAGCATCAAGTGCACAGAGGTCTGCAGGATCTGTGAGGCAAATATCAGACATTCAGAAGAAACTAAGCAATAACCTCACATGACTAAATCAGTTGCCTTATGCTGTATGAATAGGTCAGTCGTGAAATTCAAAGGGCTGTGCAAGGTAATCAGCACGGCTCCACGCAGCCTATAGGTCTCATATGAAAGAAAGTCTCACAAGAAATCCAGGATTTCTCTAAACCCTTATTTCTGAGGTCAGCTTCTCTGTATGGCTACGGATGGATCATCATAACGCTATCAACACATACCAGCCTGCACTTCAAGATCCTTCTGTACATCCGACTCTTCCACCTCCAGGTCTAGTAACTCTTGAAGTGATACCAGAGCTTCTGAGGGCCCTTCTCCAGGAAACAAATAATCAGAAAGCGTAACTCTGCAATCTGGCAGTGACACCAGAACTCTTCTTGGTGGTTCATGCAATGTTAGGCGCTCTGTTGCAATAAAACAAGATCATTGAGATCATTCCTTAAATGCAGTTTCGTTTTTTTTTTTTTACAGCTAGCAAGAGGAGTTCTTTGCAGTCTCTTTGTGGGAGTATGTTTATCCATTATGCAGTTTCACACTCGGAAAATATAGTGCTTACAGTAGTTTTAAAATCTTAAGGTAATTCATCCCCACTGTGTTTCAGATACTAAGATAAAAATGAACTTACAGTCCATCCAATGAACAGTTCATTTTTCTCCCAGTAGTTTGTAAAGTTGAGATTCAAACAGGACCTGCATTATCAGTCTGTGGTTGTTCCAATTCAAAAAATTGTACATGATTTCCCAGTACAGGGTTTTGTACTCCTCAGAGGTGATAATTTGTGAAGTACTTGGTTAATATTTCATTTTGATGACTGAAGTTGTGAACTCCAAGAGACTGTATAGCAGCTGATTGTTATTTAATTATAACTTTCATTAAAGAATTTAAACCAAGTGTGAAGTACTAAGTTTATCAAAGAGACTGAATTCTATACATGCCCAAACAGTACTCCTGCTTTTACAATTATAAAAGCCACTAACTAGTACATGTTTCAGGACTTAGTGGCCTATCATCTGAGAGTACAATAATTGTATACAGTGGTTGCTTAGTATATTGGTCTCTTGCATTTGGAAGAATTGTTGAAAATTCTTTGGTATAGCAATTTTGATAGTTCTTCTACACGCAAGAGACCAATATATCAGTCATTTTTACACAATTATTTTACTCTTTGATGTTGGGACAATAAGGCCTCAAACGTGTACGAGTCAGAGGCTTTTCTAATATTATTGTAACTATAACACAATTGTGTTAATTTGTTGGTTTAAATTATAGGTACACCGGAAGTCGAACAGCCAGTACATACCAATCTTCAGCACTTGTTTTTATATGCAGTTGGTATACAAATAATGGAGAAATAAAACAAACATACTGCTCTCAAACAGCTTGTGTTTTAAGTATATATTGATGTAACTTTGAATTATATACATGAAGTAACATACCTTCTGGAGATCCCTGTTCTTCTTCTAGCAGGGAATCCCAGTGCAATTCCAATCGTGATGCAAGGGAGCGAACAATGTCTTGTTTTACTGCCTGTAAAGTAAAGTACTCCTAAGCAACAGTCTTGATGATAAAACTGTGTTCAAGCACATGGTGAAGAGATCTCACAAACACTTTCCCAAGGAGAAAATCTATATATTTATCCATCTGCCTACCTATGAAAATGTGTGTGTGTGTGTGTGTTCATGTGCACACAGGTGTATGAGTTGAAATTCTGTCATTATACTGTCCTCATGTAGCAAGTCATCATCCAATGGAAATGTTATGAACACCTGAAAGCATTACTATGTGGGGATATTCTTCCTCATTTCGTGCCATCTTATTCAGGTTGTGGTACAATTCTTCCCCTGTAAGTGTATGTATATATTACCTCCTCTGCCTCTTGTACTGTTGCCTTTTGATGCAGGAACACTCGACTTGCCAGATTGCCAAGGAAGGTCATCTCACCACAGCATTCAATAACTTCCAGTTCATCTTCCTTTTCTGGCCTAGAATCCTGGCAAAAACAGTTTATATGTGAACAATGAGGCATATCTTTAAATTTGAAAACATTTAAGTGCACATTCTGCTACAATTATATATTAAAACTAAGCTAACTCCAAGGTACAGGGTCTTCCATGATCATTATTTCATTGGTTGGTAGTCATGTACTGAAATGTAAGGTTCTTAACCACATGCACAAAGCTTGCCACAGTCTGATCCTGAGGCTGTGCAATACCATACACATCCACAACCTACTTCTGTAACATTATCTTCCCACTTACAACCAAGACTTCTAAGCGGCCTCTTCCAATCAATGATTAAGCTGGCTGAACTGGTAATGCTACAGACTTGTGTTTGGGAGGTGATGGGTTCAAATCTCATCAGGACACTGATGGTCTTGATTAATAAGTTCAATTTTTCTCAGCTCCTCCAGATCAATGCCTATTTAGTACCTTGGAAGCAGACTACATTTGCTGCCTTCTGACATCAATGAATATGAGATCCTTCCATATAATTGTGCTAATTAGATGTTACAGTTGATACAGTGTCAGTAAATAATAAGTGAACCAACTGTCAAACCAAAATTTGTATGCATATCCCGTTTCCTCGTGGAAGCTCCTCGTCACCTCCACCTTTATTTCATCCAACAATACTATGTGAGGAGGGGGAAAATGACACGTCTCATTTTTCGAGTTGTAGACACTGCATCATGTGGAAAGAGGCCTCAAGACTGGGTGAGTCCAAGATCTGGTCTGGGAATCACAATGAACGAATGGATCCATCTCACACCAGGAATAAAATTCTAGTCATCCAGCCCATAACCAGTTACGGTAAAGTTTTCCTGTTACAGGCCCAGTGTGGCCCAGAGGGTGGGTAGAGGTATAGCTCTATTCTACCATGACCGCAGCACTAGAAGGGGGTGAGTGGTCAGCAGCATGCCCTGGCCGCACTTTACCCCCGGGAAAGATCTGGTACTTATTTTACAGGAGGCTGGGTGGGCCACAGGGCCGGTCTGGACAGGCAGAAAATCTTGTCCCCACCCGGACCGTCCAGCCCGTAGTCAGTCACTATACCAACTGAGCTACCCGGCCCACAAACCAGTTAAGGTATTGAGCTGTAAAACAGTAAGTTGCCACTCTGCTTCACTATTACTCTATGATAGCAAACACTCAGTGTAATGAATCAGCAACTGACATTAATTCTGTCTTGCAGTTCATTTTTTATACTTTGACAGAAAAAACTGTTGAGTTAAGAGTTCAGTTGTAATGGGAATACACACTTCCTACTAAAGATAACAACATGCAGTTACAGGTGGGTTTGAAGAAGGTTTACATGTCCAGCCTTGAAGCATGAGTGCATTTTCGACATGAAGAAGCTCACTGTCCATACTGAACATGTTAAATACACTGAATTAGGCTTCATAAGGTTTTTGCAGTAGGGAGGGTAACGTATCAGTTCTGGGATACAAAACAGAAGGATGGATACCCAAGGTTTTGTAGGTTTACCTAAATAATTGCAAGACTAGTGTCTTCTGGGATGTTATGTGAGGTAGCAGCATTTCAGAATGTGTTGCCTCCATTTTCAAGGTAGAAGGGTTAAGTCAAATTACAAAAATAGCCAGGGAAGGATGATGGGAATGTGGGCTAAGGGCAAACCACTCACAGCACTATTACTAAATGAGAAGCCATTGGCATAACTTGGGGGGTACAGGGGAGAAATGCGCTCCCCCCATTATTTTTTCTACCTAAGAATTTTGTTTGGTATACTGAGTTGAAGCAGGGCACATAAAAATATGAATATTTTCAAAACAATTATATGTGTGGTGTAAAGACAGAAAATAATGAAAACCCTGTGTTCTACAGGATGCAGAATAGAGGTGTCTAAGTCACCTGTTTACAAGGAAGAGAGGCATTGTAAATTGTTATAAGCCAAGATATGCCTATGTGGGAACATATGGCTCTTTAAGAATGCCTGAAAGGAGGGGTTGAAAAGGTAAAATGTAATGTAAAATGAGCCACTGATTTTAAACTTACACACGGAATGTATAAAGTGACATTTAGTGTCTTCACTTCTCCGGTGTTGCCACCTTTCTTGCTGGCTTTTGGTTTCTTCTTTCCAAATGCATCCAGTACCTCAGATGAATCTTTCAGCTCTCCATCAATCATGCAGACAGCTGATTTGACACTGTCACTCACAGCTGCTAACATATCCTAAACATGAGCATTATTAATTGGAACTATATATCTGATGTAGTGACAGCAGGTTACAAAGGGTAATACACTGTACTGTAACATTTGTCGTTGCCTAGCTTTAAGTCGTATGTTTACTGGCGGTGGATACACAACATAAATGTCCAGTGTCATATGCATGACAGATCAGTTGATATGCCAATTGCAGTGCTGAAGCAATCATCCCAGATGATATACCAAGTATGTCAGAGATTAGTTTTCACTCAGTTCATAGGTATTGAATAATGATGCATTATTAATAGTAAAGATACTGTACAATTGTGTAAGATTGGGATTGTGTATTGTGGATAAAGGTAGAAAAAAAGAACTCCTGATCATTTCAAGGCATTATCCTGGAAGCTGTGGGAGGGAGTGAAGAGAGTCAGAATGTTCAGGACATGTTCTAAAATAGGAAACCTGCCAGATACTACACTACCTAAAGTTCCTTTATTGTGCTCCTGAGCATGGCAGATCTCAATGGAATGTCCCAGCTGATGCAGGCGTACTGTCATATACAGCTGCCATGTTCAGAGGCACAATAAAAAGAGACATTTATACAGAAAGAAGTATTTCTGTTTTTTGCATCCCAGGGAATATATAACTAGAAAATTTGGTACATTATAACATATAATTATGGAACTCGCAATGACAGTAGCAGGTGACACAAACAGTTTCTGCAAATAATTACAGATGAGCCGAAAGGAAAACACTGGACACTATAATGACATCAATTGCACTGAATTAATTGACATAATATCTTGTATAGAGTAAATTAGAAACTACTATTTTTAAACCAACTATTCAATGCAGCCAATATGTATCAGTAATTTGAAGATAAATACAAAGGGCTGTGGGAATGAGATGATAATGTCAGAAACTTTGCAAGAGATATCCTCTAACACCAATGTACATTAATTACTGCTGCGGTAAATGTAATCATACAGGCTACGGACAGTACGCACCCCACTGCCTTTAAAACAGTTCATTTACAGTACAAGCAGTTTACCTGTAAATTCTTTTTCAGTGACTGTGTCTGTTTATCTATACTGGTTGGATATATTAGATCTAGGTCATACTGGCAGTCTAACTGGTGCCATCTGTTTGCCTTGGTCTGGAACTTCCACTCAACAGGGTAAATTGAACTGTTCAAGTTATTGGTGTCAAATGACTTGCATGTATACCTGTAAAGAAAATTATGTTACCCATAAGACATTCATTTAGGTATGATTAATGTATTATACTTGGAATATGAGGCTTTACCTCTGAGTAGTACTGCATAAGTGTAAAACCAGTTTATCTGAACTTGGGCTGTTTCCATGAAGAAAGCAGTTGTTTGATAAATTCTTTTTGATATGATGCAGAACAGCACGTAACCGAGATACAGCCTTCTGGTCACCAAACACATCCCCTGGACCAACAATGAAAAGACCCAAGACCCACATTCCTCCTGGCAACATCCGTGTAACCTATAACAATGATTCCAGTTGGTATTTCAGCCATTTCCCATACAGACAAGAGTAATTTATATCATTTTTAAATGTTCCTTATATTTTAAAAATAATATAAATGTGAACATGTAACATTATTTTCTGACCTAAGGTACCAAATGCCAAAGTGCATTCTTGAATCCATCCCAGAAGGGTTAACAATGCTGTAAACTACTAACACTCTATGTAATGTGAATGATAAATGAATGAGTATGGAGCATTGGTGGAATGATACTGGCAGGAAAACTGACATATTTGGGGAAAAACCAGTCCCACTGCCACTTTGTTTACCACATATCCCAGATAAATTGGCCTCAGACTGAACCCAGAACTTTAGTGACAGACTGACAGCTAACCGTCTGTGCCATGGCATGCACAAAATAGAGTCTACACTAGTGATCTTTACCTTCATGTGCGGTTTTCACTTGGTGTATGGCTCTTGTTCTTTATCATGAATTTAAAACTATGACCTCCCTTATATAAATCTCTATGAATACCAACATGTTTTGCATGATCTGTGACCCAGGCTTCTTGGATATCCTGCACAGACTTGAGTGGTTTCAGATGTTCCACTTTACTTTGAGTCTCAGCTGTACCTCCTGCACTTTCATCTTTCACATCTTTTGATGCTGGGCGTGGTGTTCGTGCCAGATGAACCACATAATCACGCTGATCTGCAGTCTGAGAAGTTAAAATATGTTAATCCTGCGTCTTAGATTCTAACATATTCTGCGTCATTGTACAGCTAGGTGACCTGATTAAGTGATGTCATATCTTAATTGCTCAATTCATAAATGCTCTTGGGCATTTTCTTTTCAACCGCTTGAATTAAACGTTCGCACGTTTTTCCCTCAGTGAGACTACTTTTCACACCCACAAGAAACAAATGCGAAATTATTGGATATCCTAGTTTTCAACATTCTGGAAAGCAGGTTTCTGGTTTCATTAACCTTACTTTCACTTGTTAATGTTCTTCCGAAACATTCCATCTTTTCAAACATTCTCTACACATTATGTGTAGAGCTAGTGTTTAGCTTTGCTTAATTAAAGTCGACACGACTCTGCACTAAACATTTTCAGGAAGCATGACAAGTTTGTTAGCTAATAGTCACCGTACGGTAATATTAATTTACCTCACCTGACCGAGAATTATCCCTATCACATAACAGTCTGGTTTTGCAAGCTGAACTAAATAAGGCAGCAAATTATCTTCTGCAATCACTGTTCTACCCATTTTGTAATAAAATTAATAAACCATATACAGATTAACATTCACACTGTCACACATCACGCACGCATACAATTTGTCTTTTGTTTCGTCTTTCGCAGTCATTTTTCTGTTGTGGACAGTGCAGCCAATCATCATTTACGATACAACCCTAATAGCCAACATGACTACAAGAAATGCCTGTATTGCAAGGACTAGGGGTTAAAAACAAAGGCTTTGTCTCTGCGAATGTAAGAGATTCTGATTGGGGTCTGTTACACGTAGAACTCCTAGATTTCTAACTTGTCATCCTTTTGCATTTATAAAAGAACGCAACGTTTCGGCAATTAGAATGTAGAATTTCTTTACATTGCAGAGATCGATAAAATGCCATACATAGTATGAAAATGAAGTAACACAATTCAAACACGAAGTACATGGTTTGTGTAGCTGTTTATAACCATTGTGTAAGGAAATCAGTATTCCCACTAAAAATATAGTAAGACATTGTACCACTGCACACTGCACGACGTATACCAGTTACAAAAATAAAAATACCTAGGGCACAAGTAACAGAAGAGTACAACAATTACGTGAGAGGAAACAAAAGTACGGTTGCTGATAAAGAGCAAGCATCACTGGCACAAATAAAGGAAAAACGCCGCGTAACGTTAGATCTCGGCAGGGGCAGGTGATTCCTCACTCCCTAAACGTCCAGACCGGGTCTCGGGTATGCATGGCTTCATATACAATGGAGAGGTGCCAGGGTGTAAGGCTAAACACTTACAACCATTAATACCGAGCATGAGAATTAGTGGAGCTATACTCCCATTCTTCCTGTGTGCCTTCATGGAGTGGACAGGGACAACTTTACTTTTATATTTTTACACAAAATATACACTCATGACAAACCCAAGAAGTTACAAGTACAATATTATGAAATGCAGTGCCTTGTGTGTAACAAGTGTGAATAGTGGAAATAAAGAAACATATGTAGCCATGAGACAACTATGGTGGATATGCAGGTAAAAATAATATTAATATTTTTGAGTATGAAGAGCTATTTAAAGTCTTAATACTTTACTAAAATTTTTTTTTGTATTAAATACCCTCTGATATTAGCATGGATTGTAAGTAAAAAACAACATAGACCTTGATAATACCTTAGTTTGTTGCAAGGCATATAATAATACAAGGTGTGTACTAAAGGCTGTAATTGTTCAGTTGTGGATAATTATTCTATCATTAAGGTATGATGCAAACCATTGTCCAACTTTGCCTTGAATACCATAAATATTAATTTTGATGGTAAGTTGGCATTATTCACTCAGTCAAAAACCTTAGTACATTGATGTTTTAAATAAGGGCATATAAAATTTCATCTGTGAAATTCTATGGGGCTGTATCCTCTTCTAAGTCTGAGCTGCTGCCTTGTGAAGACATTGAAGTTTAGGAAATCAATTATCCTTTTATACAAAACATCTTCGAAGATTTTAGAAAATGGATTCAGTAATTAAACTGACCTGTATTTAGATACACAAGATTTTGTTAACCATTTTGTATGGAGGTTTAACTTTTGAATATTGGTTTATTATGGAGAGGTTTTCTCATACACTGACTGATTACAGAGAGAGCATAGAGGAACACTAATGCAGCCAGAAAAAGTTTTGAGTAATGCTGTCAATATTCCATCATATTTATTTATTTATTTATTTTTATTTTATTTATGTATTTAATTTTAGTTTTAGTTTTAGAAAGTTATTGATGCTTCTGCCTTCATTAAGATTTATATTTGGAAAGGTTCTGGGTGGTGTTCCAGACAGGTGCATTGTTGTCTCTTAGTGTGTTGGGTTGTGTGTATCATGCAGTCTTCCTGCAGTTATTATAAAATAAGTGCTGAAAGAGTTTGCTAAGTTTAAGACTGTTTATGTTGATATCATATATTTTTAATGATGGGGTGTGTTCAACTGTACAGTATTTGTGTGTTTCCATTTTAATAATTTTCCATACCATCTTACTTCATCATTGGGCTCTAATATCTGTTTGTTATAGTGCCTATGTTTGGCCTCTTTATTAACTGGAGTTAAGATATTGCAGTAAATCCTATAGAAAATATCCTCTCTGCCCAAATAAATATGTAGCTATGATTGATCACTTGTGGCCTGCTAAGAATTTATAATTTATAAATACTGAGTGAATGGATACAGGTACAGAGTAATTTTCTGTATGCACATTCCCTTGAGCAAGTAGTAGCAAATGATTTTAAATTCTCATGATAAAAAAACTAATGTTGTTTATACACTGCATGGAGCAGAGTCCTTCTTC
>Ga0123353_10007271_pt1 | contig 14929 bp, 4 predicted proteins | sample TergutLab28metaG_3_FD_92763 | JGI IMG/M metagenome (GOLD analysis project Ga0123353, IMG submission 92763) | Labiotermes labralis P3 segment gut microbial communities from Petit-Saut dam, French Guiana - Lab288 P3 | ecosystem: Host-associated > Arthropoda: Insects > Digestive system > Gut ... | reverse complement strand
TAAGAGGAATCTTTATTTTTAAAATTAATGTCTCTATTTCTAATTTTTTAGAAGATAGATTCGTTTTTTTCTCTATAAGTATTTATTTTTTTTAAAACTCTAAAATTTCTATTAACATATAATGTAATCCTAATAAATGTATTATGTGTTTATTGAATGGATTTAATCTTTCTTTCTATTTCTATTTTCTAATTCATCATAATTTTTGTATAAATTATTTAATTCTGATAATCTATTGATAAATCTTTCAAAGATCAACTGGTAAAATTTGATTTAACATGTATATTTCCTTTTGCATTTTCAAGAGTAATTAGTTTTTTCATTTAATATTTATTCAAATCTATTAAACTGATTAATTGTTCTTTGGTTAATAGTAATACGCCTCTTAAATCTATGTCAGAACTTATTTATATTAGTTCTATAAGTATGAGAACTACTGGTGTATAAAAAGTATAAACACTCCTTATATTGGTTTTAATAGTTATATTCTTCTTTTTTGATTAAAGATTTTATATCAATTGTTTTGTTTGATTCATTTTAAGTAATTGATATAAGTGTTCATATTGAGATTTTGATAAACTTATTGATGATAGTTTTATTGTTAGGGTATCATCTTCTACTCTTGGTAATAAATGTAGATGAAAATGTTCAATTGTTTGCCCAGCATCTTTACCACAATTTGTTAGAATATTATAATTTGATACATTAAGTTTTTCTTCTAAATGTTTTATTATTTTTTTAGCTAAAGGAAAAATCTCGCTTAAATGTTCGTTTGAGGTTTCTTTAAATGATGAGTAATGTTGTTTAGGAATTAATAGTATGTGTCCATATACAGCTTGTGGGTAACTCAAAAAAGCCAAGAACTTTTCATCTTCATATACCTTATAAGAAGGTAATTTATCATTAATTATGTCACAGAATATACACATATAGCCTCCAATTAATTTTACCAAAATATTAATGAAAAGTGGAAAAGAGGCGTTTTTTTCAAAATACATTGTATTTTTTTAAAAAAAGTGATAAACTATCGAGTGTGGGGGTAATGTGGCGACATCCATCGAGAGAGAAATACTGGAAGAAATAAAGAAGCATAAGACCATAGTGATCACTAGGCATATAAGGCCAGATGGCGATGCTATTGGTTCAGCTATTGGTTTGCGAGAATTATTGTTCCGTTCTTTTCCTGAGAAAAAAGTATATGCCATTGGTGATGAACAACCTGAGAGTTTGAAGTTTTGTGGGATTGAAGATGAAGGAGTCCAAGACTATCAAATAAAAGGAGCCTTGCTTATTAGCGTGGATACACCAACAAAAGATAGATTAGCGTTTTATAAACCTGATTTATTTTCTAAAATTATTAAAATAGATCATCATGTAGAGGTTGAAAAATATGGTGATATAAATTATGTGGTAGATTATTCATCTACTGCTGCTGTGATTATAGATTTATGGGACAGGTTTAAATTGGAACTTAAGATGACTAAGTTCGCTGCGTTACCTTTAGCAGTAGGGGTGATAAGTGATAGCCAAAGATTTAAAGTTGGACTAATAAATCGAAAATTGTTTTTATTGATGGCTAACCTAGCCCAATATGATGTAGATTTTGAGGAGATATACGCAAATCTTTACATTAAACCAAAAGAATTATTTGAGCTTAGTGTAAAGATATTAAGTGAATATAAATTCACAAAAAATCAAGCAGTATATTTGTACTTTAATAGGAAGACCACAGCAAAGTACAAACTATCTCACAAAGACATTACTTCTTTTTTGGATTCATTAGATTCTATTCAAGGTTCATTAATCTGGATGGTATTTCATGATCATGGAGAAGGAGAAATTAGAGTTTCCTTGCGTAGTAGAAGTATTGTTGTAAGGGATTTAGCACTCAATTATAAAGGTGGGGGGCATTTGTATGCCGCTGGATTGAGATTAAAAGATGAGAATGAAATGAAAAAGTTTTTAGATGAAGTAGATGAACTACTAGAAAGGTATAAAAAGAAGAACCATAGGTTCTTTTAAATAAAGGGGGTTTTATGACTAGAAAAATGAGATTTGGAATGAGAATGTTAGGACTACTTACAGTATTTGTTATTGTAGGAGTTTTTGTTTTCAATGGTGTGAGAGTTAATGTTGCTGTTAATGCGAAAATGGAATTACCAGCAGATTTTGAGACTTATACTACTACAGGATTAAATGCTGTTACTATTACTAATACAGGTTATTATTATATTCAAGCCTGGGGAGGTAATGGAGGTAATGGTGGACGAGGAGATGCGAATGGTATTCCTGGTGTTGGTGGTACTTCATCTGAAGTAAGAGGTTTATATTTTTTAAGAGCTGGAGATATACTAACTATGCATATCGGTTCTGCTGGAGGTGATGGAGGCGCTGGTGGTGCTGCTAATGGTGCTAGAGGAACTGGAGGTACTAATGGTACTAGTCCTGCTGTTGGGTCAGGAGGAGCTGGAGGAACTGGAGGAGTTAGTACTAGTCACACAGGAGGTGGAGGTGGAGGCGGAGGAGCTTCTACTTTGGTTAGAATAGGATCTGCTAGTGCTCAAATTGTTTTAGCATCAGGAGGCGGAGGTGGAGGCGGAGGAGCTTCTATTTCTAATGTTGTTTTAGCAAGAACAGGGGGAAAGGGAGGAAACTCTGGAACCCCTACAACAGCTGGTACGATTGCAAGTGGAGTTCATGGAAATAACGCTGGAACTTCTAATACTACTGGAGGTGGAGGATCTGTAACTTTTAGTACTAATACAATAGGTATTGGACTTGGTGGAGATATTCAAAATGGTAAAGATAATAATTCTTCTTCTTCTGGAGGAGCTGGTGGAGGCGGAGGTGGTGGCTACACTATTGGTGGAGGAGAAGGTATAGGTGGCTTTAAACAAACTGGTCAAGGTAATGATAATGCTTCTGCTGCGGCTTCAGGTGGTGGAGGCGGAGGAGGAAACTCTTATTTTAGTGGAACTACTACTGTTGCTGGTTTAAGTACTAGTAAGTTAGCTAGTGAGGCTAAACCTAGACCTCATGCTACTAATGGTGGAGTTGTTATCACTTATTATGGAATTCCATCTAATATAACTTTACATAAAAATGGTGGACTATCTAATGTGGGAACACCTGTTATAAATGGGGTATGGTTTGGAGATCTTATTCCAAATATTGATTTACCTTCTAGACCTGGTTACGCATTTTTAGGTTACTATGATACTTCTGCTTCTATTGGTGGTACTCAATATATTAAAGCTGATGGAACAAGTGATGTAATTTGGGATCAACTACCAAATACTACAACTGCTGAAGTTATAAATGAAGAATTGTGGGCAAGATGGGATCCATACATGTATGAAATTGTATTTAATGCGCCTAATTCTACTTTGCCAATGCAGGTAGTTACTGATGCCATTTATGATATGCCTATTCTAGGACATATGGCTATTAGTATTCCTTCTAAGGGAGTGGGATATACTTTTAAAGGTTGGAGTACTTCTCCTACAATGGGAGATGAAGTTGATATAACTTCAGGTACTTTATATGGTACTGTTGCTGGTAGCGATGATGTTATGTCTATTAATGTCTATGCACAATGGAGTATTGCTGACCCTACAATAGTAGAACCTACCAGTGGACTATTGTTTCAAAAAGAGTTTGATGGATTACCTGGGGTTTATACTAGCAAATGGGAAATGAGGCAAGTTAGTATTACCTCAGAAAATACTACTACTGGTTTTGGAATTTATTTTGTATATCAATGGCAACATGGTATTACTAGTTCTGGTCCTTTTACAAATGTGGGGACACCAACTACTACTACTCCTGCTAATACACAGCCACAGTTAGCTGACTTTTTAACTGATGTAGTTAATGTAGAACAATCGGGATATTATAGATTAGCAGTTACAGCATATGATAAAGATGGAATTAAATCTAATACAGTATACTCGCAAACTGCACAAGTTACTATTACTCAAAAGGGCATGTTAGGAACTACTATTTTAGTTGTTGATTCTATTACTCTAGATCCTAGTCCAATATTCTATGATGGTGATCCACATATGCCTATGTTGATAATTGAAGACGATTTAGGTAATCTATTAATTCAAGACATAGATTATAGTGTATCTCCTGCTTTAGCACCAAGAACTGCTATTGGAATAGATACTTATACAGTTAATTTTAAAGGAAACTATGCGGGTGGACCTTATAATGTTACTTTTGAAGTAAAAGAAAGATCTCCTCGTATTACTTATAATACAGGAGGAAAATCTACAACAAATCCATCTGCTTTTGATACAGAAGAATTTGTTTATCCTATATTACCAGTGTTGACACCAATTGCTGGAAGTGGATATACTTTTTCTGGTTGGTTATATGGTGGATTTAGTGGAACTTTAGTTGATGATGAGGGTGATGTTGCGAGTAGAAATGATCATACATTGTATGCGAATTGGATATTAGAGAAACCAACTATTACTCCACTTAATCCTAATTATGATGATATATATGATATTACTAAAACTTATAGATTAGATAATACTTTGTCAACATTTACTTTATCTCATTCATTAACTACTAATGTATTGTATGGGTATTCATGGGAAGTTTCTTATAATAATGGTCTTACATATACATCATGTTCAACTCCTGGTATTTTAAGAAATGTTAATGATACTGGTTGGTATAGGTTAAGAGTTGATATGACGCATAATGATCCAACAATTGGATCCAAATATTCATTTAATGAATTTGTATTTAAAGTAAATATAACTCCAAAAATGCTTGATGATACTAATGTATACATTTCTCCTAATAAAACTTTAGAGTTTAATGGACTAGCTCGTACTATTACATTTGAAATATGGGATGGTGGTTATGGTACAGGTTACAAACTTCAAGAATGGGAATATGAAATTGAAAACATTGGACAAGAGGTTAAATATGTAGGAACATATAATTATATAATTAGTATGGCCGAAAGCGGAAACTATGATATTGATCCTAATTCTTATACTGTTACTATAACTAATCCTGCTAGTGCGAATATTACTTTTGGAAATTTAAAGGAAGCTATTGTACAAGTTAGCCCATTAGCACCAGATGCTACTGGTAAGTATACTAATTTACCTCAACCTTCTAGTATGACTAATTCTTTGACTAATATAAGAAGTGGTTATTTATTTGAAGGTTGGTCTACTAGTGGAATTAGTACTGATATAGTTATTAATGGTGATATGGTAGAAATTGCAGGTAATCATGTATTATATGCGGTATGGAGTTTTGATACTAGTGCTTTTGAAGATGGAACTGTTTATATTTGTGATCAATTTATTGATGGTGTTAAAAATACTGATATGCCAAAAACATATCAAGAGTTAGTAACATACTACAAGTATAATACTAATGTAAGGATGTCGCTAGAAGTAATTACTGAGTTTGATTTGCCTAGTTCATTATTCCAATTTACTTGGAGTTATGCTCCATTATCTGATACATTTGATCCAGATGATGATTATACTTTATTTAGTAACGAAAAAGATTTCTATGATATTATGTATGTTACTGCAAGTGGGTGGTATAAAGTTTTAGTGGAAATGGTAGAAGAAAATGTTGGAACTATTCCTCAAACTTATTATTTTAGAATTGAAATTGCTCCTCAAGAAATAACTGCTTCGAATATTGTTATGGATGAATTTGACTGGTTTACTGGTTTAGAATTATATCCAAGTATCTCAATTGTAGATGAAACAGGACATACCTTAGAATATGGGAAAGATTATTCTATTGTAGGAATAATAGCTCCTGCTATGCCTAGTTTTACAGCTATTGGTGAATATGTAATAGAATTTGAATTCTATGATAACTATTGCGATAATGGAATGCCTGTTCAAGTAAAATACTATGTTAGAAATCCTTCTATGATTAATTTGGGTGGAGACTTAAAAGGTAATTCTGTAACTAATCCGTATTATCCTACTAATGATAATAAATATCCATTTGGTTCTTTAGTTGGAGAAATTCCAACTTTCCCTGATGATAAAGGTTATAAATTTTTAGGTTGGTCACTATTTTCTGATAATAATGGGCCAAGTAATCTTTTGGAAGAAGCTAGTGTTTGTTTATTAACTAATCATACTATATTTGCAGTATGGGATTATGATGAAGAAGCTATTGACTTTCCAACTATTGGAGCACTTTTAGGGGAAGTTTCTGTTAGTGGAGCTGGAGCAAATTCTTCATTGTTAACTATTGATAGAGAATATAAATTAGGAACAAATAGTTTCATTATATTTAATAAAAATCTTTCAAATCTTTCTGATTCTATATTTGAATATGAGTTCTTTAAATATGATAGTATATTAGGAGATTATGTTAGTGTATATAAAGGACCTAATAGTTTCTATACTATAACTAATGTTTGGGATAGTGGAGATTATAAAGTAAAGGTATACTTTACAGAAATTAACTTAGGAACTAATGAAAGAGAATTTACTGATGTAGTTAGTGTTGATATAACTCCTCAAGTATTATATGATAGTAATATTATTGTTCCAAAGCAATCTTTAACTGGATCTAGTGTTGAAGCTTCTGTAACTATTTTAGATATGGATGGAAACTTAATTCCAGCAACATTAAATTATTCATTTATAGCGAATGGTAATGCACCTATAAATGCTACTGGATTCTTTGATGTTGTTGTAACATTTTTACCAAATAGAAACTATGTATTTTGGGATTATGATTTAAATGATGGAACTACTAGTTTATCATGTAAAGTTCAAATGGAAGTTAGTGCTGACTTAATTATTACATTTATTAGTTATAAAACAGTTTTAATTGAAGGAGCTGATTCAATTGATTATCCTAATGTTTATTATCACGAAATAACTGGAGCAGTTAGTGGAGATCCTTATGATTATATGCCTATAGTTAAAAATATTCCTGATGGATTTATATTTGCAGGTTGGTCACTAGATGGGAAGGGAGAAAGTTTGTCAGTTGGTGATATTATTACACCATTTGAAGCTACTACTTTAATTGCTATTTGGAAAGCTGATACAGTAGGGATAATAGATGATCCATTCCCAGGGGCTGGATTAGGTCATGTTGAATTAAGCGGCCCAGGCAGCGCTTTATTAAGTGCAACTAGAACTTATCAACTTGGTAGTACTAATACTATGACATTTGTATTAAATCCTTCTTTGCCTTATACTACTGTTACTTATTGGTATCAATTCCAAAAATATAATGATAGTCTTGATGTTTGGGAAGATGTTGGAGTTAAATCAATTAATAACACTTACACTTTTACGAATGTTAGCGATTCTGGTCTTTATCAAGTTATTATAGAATTATATGATGATGTTGTTGGGTATTTGGTACATAGAGCAGCTTATGAGGGTGAAGTTGAAATTGATATTAATCCTCAAACAGTTACTTGGCAAGCAAATTCTCCAATAACTGCTGATGGAATTGATAAATATTTTAATGAGTTTATATTTGTAAGAAATGCTTTTGGAGTGTTGTTAGATTTTGGTGTTCATTTTGATTTAATATCTACTGAAGGAACTTATGTTACTGACCCTGGTGTATATCCTGTTACTATTCAATTATTAGATGACAATTATACTTTTAGTGGTGGATTTGATTTTGTTGATATGAACTTTGTGTTAAGTAGTAATTTTGTAATAAGATTTGATAATCTTAAGACTGCTACTTTATCTATAGCACCATCTGTATCTGTTAATCCATTTGGTACTAATTATCCTACACTACCTACTTTAAATAATATTCCTTCTGGATATGAGTTTAAGGGTTGGTCTTATAATGGAGATCCTGTAACTGATAATGGTACATTAGCAGTTGAAGGAAATCATACTTTAAGTGCTATTTGGGAGTTTACATATGTTGAAGGAACTACTATATTTGGAGTTAAAAATGCTGATATTGATAGAGAGTATCAATATGGTATAGTCGATAGTTTAGATTTTGAATTAATGTTTGCTCCAGTAAATGCTGATAAGATATATGTATGGCAATATTCATCTGATGGAATTAATTATGGTGCTTTACCATTTGGACTTAATCCAGTTTACACGGGAATGAATACTATTGTAACTATTCCTGGTATTACTAATTTTGCTCATAGTGGGTATTATAAATTAACTGTTCTAGTAAAAGAAGATGGGATTGACCTAAGTAACTAAAGAATATATTTGGGAAGTTATAATAGAACAACAACTGTTAGATGAAACTAATATTGATGAAGTATTCCATGTATTTTATGATAATACTGCTAAAGTTCCTACAATTAAAGTTATTGATAATTATGGAAGTGTAGTTAGTGATACTGAGTATATTATTAGTTATGTAGCTACATTAGTTAACGCAAATATTTATACTATAGATGTAGAGTTTACTGGTAATTATACTGGAACTGCTCAATTTAATTTTGAAATTATAAACGATATATGGATTGATTTTGCTTTTACGAGAGGAGATAATGGTTGGGTTGCTGTTCAACCTACTAATGATGGACATTACCAAAATTTATATATACCTACTGCTATTGGATATGATTTTGAGGGATGGATGTTTAATGGTGAGTTTTATGCAAATACTGATGAACTAGCTTTATATGCAAGTCATACTTTAACTGCTGTTTGGACTTTAGCAAAGCCAACTATTAGTGTTGATCCTACTTTGGAACTTATTAATGAAGAATATGCTTTTGGAAAGAGTTATAATTTAACTGCTACTGCAAATACCTTAGTATCAACTAGTAAAGCATATGCTTGGTATTTAGTAACTAGTGAAGGAGATGAATATTTAGGTAACATGATGATTTATCCAGTTAGTAAAGTTTCTGACACTGGAATTTATAAATTAGTTATTACTTGTTCTGATATTGGATCTAATACCAGTTATGAAGAACAATTATTTGATGTTACGATTACTCAAAAACCTATTTTCGATACTGACATTAGTATAGCTAATAGAGATTTTACTCGTGGATTTTTAGAACCAAATATTGTAATTATGGATGGAGTTTATAGACTACAATATGGAATTGATTATGAAGTAGAAGGATATGACTCTTTCCCTTCATTTAGAAATATGGGAACTCACACATTCTATCTAAACTTCTTTGGTAACTATTCAGGCGATTTAGTTGAAGCTAATTTTACTATTAATATTATTAAAATTACTTATAGCGACCCAGCTGGTGTGGATGTAGAAATAGATGCAACACCTGATGGAAAATATCCACTTATTGCTGATCCTATTAGAGATGGTTATGTATTTAATGGTTGGTATTTTATGTCTCAAAGAGTATTCCCTGATGTTACTAATTTAATATTCTTAGTAGATCATTCTGTAGTTGCTGGTTGGTTGATTCAATCACCTACTGGAGAAACTTATGTAAATGGTGATGAAACAGATCATCTTTATACTAATACAACTTTAGTTCAAGGTGAATATGAAATTGGTAAGGTTTATGATTTATTTGTAGATATGAGTCATGAAGCTGAAAATGATTTAACTATTACTTACACTTATTCTTGGAGATATTCTAGAACTAGAGATGGAGCGTATACACCATTATCTGAAAGTACAAATACTTTAGCAGGTTTAAATAGTGTTAGCCAAAGTGGGTGGTATTTAGTTATTGTAACGGCTAGTGATGGAACAACTAGTTCTGCTATGGTTTTATTCTATTTCCATATTGAGATTAGCGCGAAATCTATCACTAGTGATGATATAACAATTAATGATGCAGATTATACAAGAAATCCTAATATAGTTAATTCTAACATTGTTATATATGATGGTGATTATAGATTAGTACATGGAATTGATTATGTAATTAATTATGGAGATAGTGGGACTGTAACTAATATGGGAACATATAATATTATATTTAGTAATGCTGTTAACGGCAATTATTCGTTCACTGATATTGTATTACCATTTACAATCAAACCTATCTATATTACTTATATTGATCCAAAGAATAATGAAGTAGTGAGATTAGCAACTTCAGATGGAAAATATCCAACTGTAGCTGATCCGCTAATGCCTGGATATGAATTTAATGGTTGGTTTATTGGTTTAATTGAAATAACAGAAAATCTATTATATTTATATGATCATCCTGTTGTAGCAAGTTGGACGCTAAAGGCTCCTACTGTTATTAGTGATTCAGGAAATATTAAAAAAGACTACGATGGAATCACAGAAGTAATGTCTATTGGATTAGAACATATACTAGATAATACTAATCGTATTAATTATTTCTATGAATGGAGTTACTCTGTTAATGATACAGTTTACTTACCTATCTCATTAAGTAATGTATATGGAGTTACTAATGTTAGAGAAAGTGGTTATTATATACTTAGTGTTTATATAAAAGATTCAGATGGTATGAATTCTGAAGTTATAGTACATAAATTTGAAGTTGTTATTGATCCAGTTGTTATTACTGATATTATTATTAAACCTCAAAATTGGGATGGATCATATTGGATTCCTTCTATATTAATTGTTCATGGTGATTATAGATTGGTTGATGGTATTGACTTTTATACTTATCCTGCTTATGGCCAAAATTATGAAGGTAGTACTTTTGTAGGGTTTAGTGATATGGGTATGTATGAGATATATTTCTACTTCCCATATATGGGGAATTATACTGGAGATGAAGATTTGATGGTAATATTTGAAATTATTCAAATAGAAATAAGTTTTAACAATCCTAAAGGAGTTGCTATTCCAAATAGAAATACTACTGTTGATGGTAAATATAATTTACCTGTGGAACCTGTATTAGTTGGTTATACATTTGTAGGTTGGGAATATAATGGAACTATCTTTAAAGATAATAGAACAATTATAGTTAACCAAAATCATACACTAAATGCAATTTGGACACTTAATGCTCCTACTAAAGGAACTCAAGCTTCTAATGTAAATAAGACTTATAATCAAATAGCTAATGAATTGAGTGGTAATACTACTCATATCTTAACTGGAACTACTGGTTTTAGTTTGGTTTATGAATGGAGTTATTCAGCTACTAAAACTGGAACTTATTTACCTATTTCTTCTAATGAAAAGTATAGTGTAATTAATGCTAACCAAACTGGTTTTTATATCTTAACTGTTTATGCTAAAGATTCTACTAACATGGTTTCAACATCAATTACTTATGAATTTGAAGTTAATATTGAAAAAGTTGAAATTAAGGAAAGTGAAATAAAAATTCTTCCTCAAAATTGGGATGGAACAAAGTGGTTACCTGTTATAATTATAATGGATGGTGAGTATAGATTAATTGAAGGAATTGACTATAATATTAATCCTGCTTATGGTAGTATTGTTGGTGGAAGTGTATATACTGGTTTTAGTGATATGGGTAAATATGATATTGAATTTAGTTTCCCTACTAATGGTAATTATTATGGTGTTTTACCAATGAAGAGTATATTTGAAATTTATCAAATAGTTATTACTTATAAAAATGGAACTGAGGAGTTTGATAAAAATTCTTCTGTAGATGGTAAGTATGATTTACCAACTAATCCAACTAGAGCAGGTTATGTGTTTGAAGGATGGGAATATGGAGTTAATATTGTTAAAACTAATGTTAACTTAATAGTTAACCAAAATCATACTCTAACAGCTAAGTGGGTATTAGAAACTCCTTCTTTGGTTGATCCTACAAATGTTGAAATTAAGAAAATATTTGATAGATTAACTAACTATTTAGGTGCGACTATTTCTCATCCTGCTATTGGTGTTGCTGGTGTTGAAATAGTATATACTTGGAGTTACTCAGTTTTAGAAAATGGACCATTTAGTATTATTTCTGAAAGTAGTGTTTATACTGCTTATGGAGTATATGATGTTGTTCAAAGTGGATATTATTTATTAAGTGCTTATGTTAAAGATACTAATGGATTAAGTTCTGAAGTTGTTTCTCAAAAATATTCTGTTGAAATAGATGCTAAGATTATTGAAGGAATTAACATACCTTCTGCTACTTATACAGGTGGACCTCAAACTCCTAGTATTACGATGGAACATGGTTCTTATACTTTAGTTTATGGAATAGATTATTATACTTCTCCTAGTCAAGGTACTGAATATACTTCAATGGGATATCATGATATTTTATTTGTATTTATGGGAAATTATCTTGGTGAAGGTGGAGAAATTATGATTACTAAAGTGTTTGAAATTACACCGATTATGATTTCATTTATTCAAACTAAGGGTTTAGTAATACCATCTATATATGTAACTTTAGATGGAAGATATCCTAAATTACCTGATAATAATGATATTGTTCAAATACCAGGATATATTTTATCTGGTTGGACTTATGATGGAGTTGAAGTTAAGGCTGGTGAAGTTTTGAGAACAAATATTAACCATCCACTAGAGGCTATATGGAAAACTGGTATGTCTAATATACCTGAATATGATCCAGATGATATTACAGATCCATATCATCCATTAAATCCTGATAATCCATTAACTGGTGGATCTGGACATTGGGAGTTTAAACTAACAGAAAAAGTAGCTGATGTAAATAGAACTTATGAAGTTGGATTATATGATACTTTATATGCTAAAGTTACTCATATCTTAGAAGATAAAATTTCATATACATATCAATGGTTTTATTCTACTAGTAGAAATGGTTCTTATAGAATGTTAGATGGTCAAACTAATCTAGAATTAAGTACAACTAATGTTAATGAAACTGGTTGGTATCAACTAGTTATAGCTGGAAAAGATGATGAAGGAATTTCTACTCCTACACTATACTTTATATTCCAAGTTACTATTAATCCTAAGGTATTAAATCCTGGAGACATTAGTATACCTAATCAAGTCTATACAGGTGGTGGATTAGTACCTAATCAAGTGGTAATGGATCAAGAGTATATGTTAGTTTATGGTGTTGATTATACTATGAACCCTGTTGATGAATATAAAGAAGTTGGTATTTATAATATTGATTTTATATTCCAAGGGAATTATGCTGGTACTATTACAATGCAATTTGAAATTGAACCTAATGATACAGTGATTAATTTATGGTGGTTATGGCTAGTTGGAGCTACTGCTTTAGCAATTATGGCAGCTGCTTTCTATGCTATTTGGTTATACCAAAAGAATAAACGTAAAAAATATGGTATGAAGAGAAGAGTAAGTTCCTTCTTAGATGACTTTGGAAAGAATTCATAAGGAGGTGTTGAAATGAATTTAATTAAATTTAGAATAAAAGATTTTAGAGCGATAGTCGATACTGGATGGATTGAGTGCCAACAAATCACTGCATTTGTTGGTGCCAATGAATCTGGTAAAACATCAATTTTAATGGCACTTGTTAAATTAATGGAATTTAAAAGAGACCAAAAAGCTGGGAGTACATTAAGGAGTAATATTGGGAGATTAGCTAAGATTGTTCCAAAGTATGATGTTCCTATTGATAAGGCTGAAGAAATAAATGCTAATTTAAATGAAAGAGTTTTTATTGAAGCAGTATTTTCCACTGATTTAGTTTTAAACTCTAAGTTAGCTGAATTATGTAAGGGGAAGTATCAAACTGTTTCAGAAATATATATTTCTAAAACTTTTGGTGGAATATATGATATTAATGTTTTAGAGCAATTTGAAGAGAGCGATAAACAAGCTGCTATTGATATAGTTTTGGATAGATTACCTACTTTCTTATACTATAAGGAAGTTACTGAAATTACTAGTGATGTAAATTTAGTAAATTTAGCTTATAAAATTGCTGAATATAAAAATCCTGATTTAACTATGAGAGAAGTTGTGTTTGCAAATTTATTAACATATTTAGATATTTGGCAAGCAAATTTGGTAAGATCTATTAAAGAAATCTATGGTGATTTTGAATCGGAAAAAACTAAGAATGCTATTGATTTTTCTACAATCTTTGAAAAGATTCCTATGTTTAAGGAAAGATTTGATAGAGGGTTTACTAATTTAAATGAAGAATTTAAAAAGTGGTGGGGACAAGATGATCTAAGAATTGGATATCAACCATATAAGAAAGGTGTAAGAATTCTTATTTATGATCAAGAAAACAAACCTTATTTACTAGAAAACAGAAGTACCGGATTTAGAAGATTTTTCTCACAATTTCTTTCTTTCTCAGTTTCTGCTAAACAAGACTTTGAAAATGCTATATTATTATTTGATGAGGCAGGAGCTGCACTTCATGCTCTTACTCAAAGAAAGTTAGTTAACTTCTTTTTAGAGTTAGGAAAACATACTCAAGTTTTATACAATACTCATACTTCATATATGTTGCCTACAACAGAAATGAATAGAGTTAGAATTGTTTATAAAGATGAAACAGGACATACTTGTGTAAACTGCAAGTTTAGTGTTTATGAAGATAGATTAAATGAAGAGTCATTATTCGCAACACAAGCATCTTTGGCTATGCATTTAGCTGAAACTAGTTTGGTAGGTTGTTTTCCAATAGCAGTTTTAACTAATAAAGATATGTTTTATTTACAAGTAATTAAAGATATCTTAGTGGCTAGTGGTAGTTTAAATACTATATATGATATTTTAATATTTGCTGGTGGAGCTAATGGTATAGATGCTAATGCTGAAATATTTAGTGCTGGAGAAGAACCTCCTGTTGTACTTTTACCTTCTGATGAACAAGGTAAAATGATTAAAGATAGATTATTGTCTGGAGTTTATAAAAATTATTCTAATAAACTGTATGAAGTGTCTGATTTTATGGAACAAGCTAGTTGCATGGAAGATATTATGCCTCCTATAGTTATTGAATATTTCCAAAATGATTTCATAGAAAAACTATTAGGAAAGGGTTTTAAATATAATCCAAAAGGAGATAAATTAGTTA
>Ga0123353_10007270_pt1 | contig 14931 bp, 11 predicted proteins | sample TergutLab28metaG_3_FD_92763 | JGI IMG/M metagenome (GOLD analysis project Ga0123353, IMG submission 92763) | Labiotermes labralis P3 segment gut microbial communities from Petit-Saut dam, French Guiana - Lab288 P3 | ecosystem: Host-associated > Arthropoda: Insects > Digestive system > Gut ... | reverse complement strand
GCCACCCACCCCCCACAGTGAGACTGTCATGTCTGTATATACCATCAGCATTTGATCCATGAAACAACTGCAGTTCACAAACTCTAGGACACATCATGAAGCAGACCTCAATTTTGTGAACTGGGACCTTTGTGGATTGTATTCTGAAGAAAGACCCCACATTCCGTCTGTTTAGCAGTGAAACTTGATTTCATCTCTGTCAATATGTGAACTCTCAGAATAACAGGTAATGGTCCACAGAAAATTCCATGTTAAACCACAAAGTGACATTACACAATGTAAATACCAGCATGTGATGTGCTGTGAGTAAAATTATGATAAGTGGGACCATTTTTTTTGGACAACAAACATTCAGATCAATATGTTCCACACACGCTTACCTCGTCCCTCACCAAACCTTAACATGCGTAATTTGTAACTGTAGGAAATGCTACATGATAAAGCATCTACAACGAAACCTCTATTTTTCACTCCTGTATGCATCATTCTCCTGCAATTATCATTCATTTTGTCTGGTACTGAAAAAATACCCAAATAAATCATGTATATTTAAACTGGAAACAACATTCCTTGAAGTTTTCTTCAACTGCATTATTCATTTTGAATTCTTGCTCCTGACCCACAACATATCTGCAATGTGTTTCTGAGAAAAAAACAGCCAAATTACTGTGATGCTTTTGGTATGTCAGGCAGTCATACCCTGCCCCTACTGGTAACTACCATCACAGCCATAACAGTCTTTACAAAATGTTGCCAAACCTTGGCCAAGTGTAGCATGGAAGTGGAGAGGTGGGGTGACAGGGAAACAACCAGAAGGACGTATTCTTTCTTTTAGGCGGTGACATGCAAGCCACATGTCTACTGTAGACACATACACCTAGCACACACAGAAAAATCAGAAGTAGCGGAACACAGCATCAACCAGGACCATATTATTAAACTACAGGATACAAAATGTCTTTCTGCAAAAACCACATACATGGATCAACTCATCAAGGAAGCCAATGAACTGGAAATGCATCCACACAACATAAATAGGGAAGATGGACTGATCTTAAGCAAATCTTGGAAACGCCTTCTGCATAGTCTCAAAGAAAGGAGACAGCCTCCTGAAACACAATAGTTAGATGAATACCATCCCATGGCTCCCCTTCCTCACTCTGACACACGGCCATTTCTCCCTTATATCATCTTACTACAGGCCTCCACTTGGAGCCACTGCCCTCTACAGCCTGTTCCTCTACTCAGACATATCCCCCCCCCCCTCCCCATCCTTCCCCATTCCAACTGGCCCAGACTTCTTTCAAGGCAAATCTTTACCTGTATAAATACCCTAGCAATCTCACCCCAGTTATTCTTCTTGTTCAGAAGATGGAACAGACTGAGTGTTCTGAACATCTGCACATAAAAGTCAGATGCTGGGGAATCACCCAAAAGAAAGAATACAACATTCACAACATGGTGAAAGTGTGAAATCAAGAACAAGAAGGATGACAGTACAGACATAAATGTAATTCATTTACACCTGTAAGAAAAGTATGACTTTCTGTATGCCAATTTTCATAAAGCTTACGACATATTCAGATGTGATAACTGAATTTCACACAAAAGATGTGGCAAGTACAGATGTGAATTTCTCTGAGCCCCAAGAAAAGTGTGGCTTTCGCTGTGCTGTCACAAACCTCACAATCACTCAATAATTTGCTGTAGACATCTCCCATTCCACATTTTATCCAACTGGACAACAAATGCACAAAATATCGGCAAAAATTCGTTCCATGCCTTTCACTCCAACCAGTTTTTCAAAACTCAACCCTGATCAACCATATTTTGTTAAAACTTCCTACACCAAATTCCACAAAAATCTGACAAACAGTTCAGTGGCTAACACTAAGTCACAGATGGGCAGACAAGGTCTCCACAAGAGGTGTTTTTTACACTTCTTAAAGAGCATCCTGCACACAGGCATTAAAGCAACTTTGTTGTTTTCTGTATTTCTGACATGTTTATTGTTTTTCCACAACTACTGTTCTCCTGCATTTATCACTTCCTTCCCACAGTCCCTTTAGAAGTGATGGGCAAAAGTTTCAGAGTAGTGATATTACTTGCACTAAAGTCAATCTGTTGGGGGGACCATTCAGAATGTATGGTCTTCCAATTTCACCATCAGTACTTTGGCCCACAATTAACCCTTATGTTAGATGTGACACATCTGCCAGCCGAAGGAAACCACAGCCAGCACCTGCTTAAATACGGTAACAATCTAACAGTAACTGCAAAACAAGAGCTGAAACTTCTCAGCAACTTCTTTAAATATGGTGAGTAAAAACTTAACTCTGACTGCAATACATTTAATTACGTGGGTGAATCAAGAAGTATCCAGAAAGTATTGTTTTCAAACTATACAACACTATTTGAGTCAGTACAATAGAATAATTTTTTTACAAAAGGTCAAAACTGCTTCACATAACTGCAATAAATTTAATTATGTGGGTGAATTAAAAAGTATCTAGAAAGTATTGTTTTCAAACTATACAATATTATTTGAGACAATACAGTAGCATCACTTTTTAACATAAGGTCAAAACTGCTTCACAGTAATGCTGAGAGTCTGTGCTTGTATCAGCATGCACAATGAACAGTAAGGCCAAAGCAACAAAATTTGGGGGGAAAAAAACACTTCTGGCTCACCCACATAAAATATGTGGACCCTGACTCCGGCAAATCAGAAAAGTGATGATCACTGCACTGCTTGCCACCATGCAAAATGGTCTGAGTGATGTCAGACAAAATAATGTCCCAGTCATTTCCAGAGTTCAATAAACAGCAATGGCTATGGCTTAATACCATAATCTGGTACACAGGACTCTTAACACTACTTGCCATTGAAATAACTTCACATGACGCAGTATGGCATGCCTTTAAAACTTCAAGAGACAAACATATGTATGAACCTCTAGCCAGAAAGAAAAACTAGATAACTTCACACTATTCAAAATGTGTACCCAATACAGTCTGTTATCACAATTCATTCTGTTTGTACATCTTCAGTAGTAATGATTTCCAATCACCCTCTCAGGACTAAACAGACCATTACATTCAGTTATTTTGTTTTAATATTCACTGATAGGTGTTCAATTTTTAGGCACATTTGCAACACTACAAAAAGCGATTATTAGCTTCATCACATCAGTCCATCAGCACAGAAATCGGCTCCAATGGAATGATTTTCACAAAATCATATATTTGAGGACTGTTCGAAAATCTGTTGAGAAAATTCCATGTTTGATTAAAATCTGACATGAATAACAGGTACTTTACATGTAGTATTTCTCTGAATTCTTCTTGGAATGAGAAATATTTCAGACAAAAATAGTATATAAAATCAAAACAATGATTTTTTCCCCTGAAAATTGCACTTTTTATGAGATAATGTAGAAAACACACAAATTACACTGTGTTTCCACTGCAACAATGGTTACGTGAATGCACCACAATGTTATCCTATACACACACTGCCTATCTCACTACTATAAACGCTCAATGCTAAAAGCACTCTGAAATTTCAAATTTCTTTGCAGGACACTGAAATCCTGCTCTTGCAGTTACAAAATGACAGTGTTTCATGTGAGGATAAGAATGAATCTAATGTCTGGTACAGTGAGGTATGCTACAATGAGCAATTCTACAACATATGAATGCTACTACACTGTTTTTATCAATAAAATCAGGATGCTACAATGAACACAAATGCTACAACAAACATGGAGGAATACTATCAGCCAACATAGCACGCATGTGCACAAGACATGTTTATATTTTCACAGGGGAAGATGTTAATGCTTTTCATGCGCATAAGATTTTTTATGCTTTTACTATGGCAAGTTTGATTATAGTTTTCCCTAGAAAAAGACTGTTTCTGCTATTCAAATTTACATGTACAGTGTATAAAAGTTAAATAAATTAATTTTATATTATTTTATACTTATATTTTTTATTTTGTATTATACTTTTCCTGTTGAAATGGTTGTGTTGGATGGTAACTTTGCTCTAGGCTGTGGGCCTGGAATGGATTACCCTGAAATACATATATTTCAATGTATGCAAGAATGAACAGATAACCAATTACGTTCATTCTAGCATACCCCACTGTACATGCTAGGTTGAACACAAATGATTCAGTGATGCAGTATAGGGACAAAACAGTGCAATTCAAAAAAATCAGAGGTCATATATGAGAGAAGCATATTCTTCTGCAGACTGTGGTTAAGTGGTATGGGATCATAATCCTCGAGATCTTGCTCTCTGACATCATCAAAGGAAGTGTCATATTTACTCAAATTAATCACCTCATCACTATAAATCACTCTGTCCCATTTCTTCAGCACTCATCTGATACTACAATTTTACAGCCCACACTTTTACTACAGTTTATATACATGTAGTATTTATGTCCTCTCATGGTACAATTACTGTCCAAATACTAAGTGTCAGATGCTAAAATAATCGCAGACCTATTTGCACATAACGTACTACTGGTACCTGCTTACAGTTCACAAATTGTATTAAGAATTGCAACACCCTCAACAGCAATTTTTCTTGTTTAAGTCCTTTGATATTATTTTGTAAAATAGGTCAGTAACATTCATTATCCTCTCTCACTCTAGGAAACCTGGCAGTCACAGTATCTGGGTTTTGGTTGGGCACACCTTCTTGTATCCACTGATGCCAGCTCCACTGAACTGTGGACATATCATGCCCAACACGAGTCGCTACTTCCTTTGGAGACAACCCAGCTTCACGCAGGCCAATAATGCGACCCTTTTCGAAATCCGTCAGTTGTGGGTTCATCTTTCTGCTTGGCACCGACTGGAAACGAAATGCAGATCCCAGGCTGAATCCGTTTCAGATTTATACCTTTCTACCACATGATAGGGGTGCGCCTTTGTTCATTTCTTCAAGAATTTCAATTTCTTTTTCCTGGGACCATCAACTTTCATTCATTCACCTCTAGTTGGCCTTCACGCAATGCAATTACAATGGCAAGTAGTGAAATCAGATGAAGCACACATTTTCATATCCCCTCTTCCACCCACACCCACACCAACTCACTTTTATTGCATAACCATTCATTTTCATTGTTCCATATTACACGAAGTCCCAAATTTATAAAAATTCTGGGTATCTAACTGAAGGCAACCACATAAACACAGCAGTAATGCAGGCTACTAAGGAGGGAAGTAAAAATTCTCTCCTTCAATCCCAATCTCCATAACTGATACCAGAAATAAAATCACATAAAAATAAATTTGAACCATATTAACTTTTCTTTGCACAACTGTGACAAATACCAAGATGTGTGTAACAAGATTTCTATTGCAGCTACACCAAGAACAGTCCTCACAGTAACCTGCAACAATACTCCACTACACTATTCTATCTTCCTGCCTGATGAGCATTAACGTAGGACGTGGCTCATATGAAACCTCCCCACCTGATCTTATCCGTTTGACATACTCCCTCCATCCCACCCCAGTCTAGACCCAACTTCAAGTCACAGCTCACTATTTTCTTCCCTCCCACCATTGTTTCTGTTCCTCCTGTCAGCCCAGCTGTTTTCTCACTTCTCTTTTAACAGCGATCATTTTCCCACAAGCCTCTCTGCAGTTGCCCTGAAAAGTGTTGTGCTCTCACCATGCCATGTTTACCATTCCTACTGGTTATGATATAGCTAAATTTCCTCTCCTCCTCCTTGGTTCTAAGTGACCACTATTCTTTACTCACTACGCCTGTAGTGCTTGTCCATAACTTCATCTCCATCCCTTTCACCCTGAATATTACTCCAAAATGTGAGCAACATCATCCAATTCCACATCATCCACATACAGGATCAATATCAGAAGGAATTTCATTATACAATGTTCACAGTTTACGAGCCACCCAACGAAACATTACTTAAAAGTTATAGAAAATTTTACAGAGTGGCTCACTGACTTATAAATACAATAGTGGATCAAGTCATTTACACAACTTCTGAAAACCATAAATCTGTCATCTGAGGTTTAGAGATCCATAGTGGACAAAACCACAAATGATTATTTTTCTGACAAGAAAATGCCACAAACAACTGTAAAACTAATGACTCATTTGTTCTAAATTATAATTCAGTGCTCTATCTCAAAGTTTTAACACTGGGCCACAACCTTATGTGATGCCATATTCACTCACTGGTTAATCTGTAACATAAACTATCAGTATACTCATGATGAACAATGAATTAAAAGACTGCAACAAAGTTCATCCCAAAACTCGTTCATCAACAAATATAATGATACATGTCAGAAGTATGTTTAAAATGCCATGATTCTGAAGACCCTTCACATGAAATTCTTTCACACAATAACAAAACCAAAATATTAGCACTTTGAGTAGACACAAAGACAGTAATATTTTAACACAAAAGCCAGGATTCTAGCTAGAAAAAGCTGTCTAACTTCTGAAGAATGAAGTCATATTTACATTGTTCTAAAAAACATGTACACAGCAAAAACAGTCAACGAACGGTCACAAAGCCATCATAGATGTCATTTAAAACTGAGGCAGTTATTCTGGGAACAGCACCTAAGAATACTCTACATGTTTCAGACTGTCTCAAAATTCATCCATATTCTACACGCTGAAGCAATAGTGGCAGCAGTGTTTCCAAAAATGCTATAAACATTTACACCATAAATTTACAACATCTGAAACACAGTTTGACTGCTAAAGACCATACATCAGCCCCGTATCACGTCACGTAAATTTACTGTATTTTGGCACTATCAGCCAGTTACTTTTAATGCCCTTTCTCTGCAACACTTATTAACATCTCAATACAATATGAACATTTTTCACAATAATAAATATTAATCAAGTTACATCTTAGATGCACATAATGTGTTAACTACTGTTATCCATTAACACTCACAAACTGGAATGTCTGAATGATGTTTTCACAACAATTCACTCAGCAGTTCTCGAGTTATAACCCATTAACAGACAAAGGAAAGCTAACAGGCACATTTTTGTAACTTCTCTTTGCAAATCTGTCAACAGGACAGGACTACCAAACCACAACAAACATGACGCAGTAAGCATTTTGAAGTATGGAACTTCTTTTATGTTCCACAACAGGTGCTAAACCAGACATCTCACCAAACAGTCACACCACATAAAAAGTTGCATGTAGCTATGCTACTGAAAACCCCAGCAACTAGCAACAAATGCTGTAACTACAATTTACAAACCAGCGTATGGATAAACTGGATGTGAACATTTAAGCACAGCATATACATTTAATAGTATATACTACTGTGCTGACACAGCAAAAAGGTTATTCCAATCTTTAAAGGATGAACCTCAAGGTCACACTTTTCAATGTTATGAATCTACATGAATATATGTAAGAATATTGGCAAAGAAAGAAAAATGTGAATCTGTTGAATCAGAGATGTCAATAACTCTTTGACATGGTCAAGTACATCATTATGTTCAGCAGCAAGCTGAATTTCTTTGGTCTGTTGCTATGAAACCAAGAACTGTATTGTAATATAGACTGAACTGGTCTACAGCACAAACACGTGGTTCTCTGTAAAGTGCTAATTCTTGATTCATATGGTACTGTCAGGTCAGACAGACAAAAAAGAATAAAGAAATGAATAACATCCAGTCACCATGGCAGGGCTATTATTTAGACATGGGTTGACAGAATGTGAACAAACTGAGCTTTTGAATCAACTTTTAGTTGATAATACTATCTTGGAATACACTTCTGATGAAGACAACTCCAAAGAACTCACAAAATCAGTAACAGGAAGATGGCAACAGACAGCCAAAATGATTGCTCTGCTGACTTTTCCTCAAGGATCAAGAAGTGTGAAGACATGACAGTGAATGCAATATACAAAGTGGGCCAAAAGTAGGTATACAGTATATAGTATATAGTACAGTAATGACGGTTCCATATACCTACTGTATACCTACTTTTGGCCCACCTTGTATGTAGTTTTGCACTGTTCATGTGAAAGGGATTATTACAGAAACCCACACAAAGATCCAATTACAGCAATAACTGCCTCTGCACACTTCTTTCTTCCCTGAAACTCTTCCCCTCGAAGGAATGAAACTAATAACAAGATGAACTCAATATGTTTCCCATCCATGCATTAAAGGAATATTTATATGTATGTAATAAAGCCAATAAATGCACGTGTATAAAATATGTTTTACCACATATTATAAACTACTGACACGTTTTGATCGCATTCTTGTAAAGCAACCCAGATAATGATGACTGAAAAAGCAATCCCAACATACTGGTAATTAATAATGTGATAAAACATATTTTATATAAGTGCATTTGTTAGTTTTATTTATTACAGTTAAATATTCATAACAAATTCTCTACATTCCAGTAAAAACTAGGCACTATGGAAATACGAAAGGCCTGCCAAATATTTCAAAACTTACCCAACAATATGATAACTGAACCTATTTCAGCAACTTCACCCAACAAAACAACACATTTCCACAGACGGGTCTTCAATCCTATGGAAAAGCCACCCGTCTTTCAAGAATTACATTCCACTGAAACCTGCCAAATTTGACATAAATCATACAAGCTGCATGAATCCAGTAAAGGGTATGTTTGGTCCTTCACTACTTACAGAGGGCAAGGCACGGAACTACAGTATCAGTCTGTAAATGTACAGATAAATACAACTGCAACAACAATGTCAGAGAGCCTTTCCTACATCCTGTCACATGCTCTGGATGAGCTGTTTCTGTAATTTTCAAGAGTTAGCACAATTGCCAAAATCAACGAGGCAGATTGTTTGGTACATCACGTGTTATTGTAAAAGGGAATGGGGGGAAACTCCTTAGTGGGTAAGGAGGAATAAACAAACAGGGGGAAAAAATTTGGTCAACATTAAGCGTTGTAGCAATTTTGACCTGGCATGCCAAGGAATGAGCAAGAAACGTCTCCGCATACTTGTAGGACACAGATGAAATGTGTGTGTCAATTAGCATTGACAAGGACATTGTAAAACCTGTTTCTGTTTGTAGCTACAACATCCACATGGGGGATGTTGATCTAAAACACCAAATATTGGTGTCATAACCTGCAGGAAAGAAAGTTATGTTCAAAGTGATATGTGAAATTGTTTAACAGACTACTTAATGTTACCATTCATAATTCTATGTACTATCCAAGAGGCAATTGACTACCTATCATTCAAGCTCCAGAAGATCAAGGCACTTGAACAAAAACACTGATTGCAACAGCCTCAGTAACCAAGGCACAGAATATGTGTTTATAACACATAAAGATACTCGTGTCACAAGAAAAATATGAATGATTCCTCAGTCACTGTAATAAAATTGAAATTCAGTATTTCTTGCAGTTGCCATGTTACAGATTTACAATTTTCTAACCCAAAGCACCTTAATAAGACTACTTTTCAAATATCCAGCACCTGACAAAAAAACCTGCATACGAAGATGGGGGTGGTCCCTATGCATACATGTTCCAAGTTTCACAAAAACTTATTCTGCCACTGCTGCTGACACCAATAATACTTTGTCATTACTTGAAAATAGTCTCGGTATTCACACCACAAACATAACCAGCAGGAACATCACAAACTGCCACTGCACCATTACCATAACTGCCACCACAAATGAGCAACAATGCTTTATTCAAACATAAAATGGGTGGATTATAAGGATAACCTGCAAGCTATGAAGCCACACTAATTGGATGTACAGTCCCAGGAAATATTACATATACAGAAGCTCCTACTACAGATACACAAAAAATATAGCAATAAAATGCTACTTTTGCAGTGTTGCGCATTTCACCAAAATACACACCTGACAACATCACAGACTCTTAAGTTTAGATTAATGACACAGAAACTTCTACGTAAGGTCTGCTTGTTCCTAAAAAATCGCCATGACTCTTTATAAAGAGACTGTTCTCCTTCTGCTTGTGATAATATTCAATCAAATAAAGCTTCCCTTCTGTAAATTTCCCTGAGGTTCATGCTGATAACACGAAAAGCTCATCATTGATAAAGCAAAACTCAATATGCTTAGTTGTGGCAGAACCAAGGACTAAATGCAACACTTCCACTTCCCTGCATGTCTTGATGAACAAAGATTAACCTCATTATGGCTGTCCATGAGAATCGCACAGAATTTTATTTTCAGTGGTTCTTGTCACACCACCCTATTCACTCCATTGTACGAAACAAATGGTAGGCTCTTCAGATAACCGTGCTGCCAGCATATCTGCATATCTGGTAACAATGCTGTGCCATGGCAGTCCACTCTAACCTCATAATTTTTTAACTTACTACAATCCGTAATAACAATCAAATACAGGATGTTGCAATAATATATGCTAATCTTCAAAATGTATGCAACTTTTGTTCAGGTGACCATTTGCAGAATGTCTATGAACATGGTTGCAATGCTGTACTGCAAAACCCACCTTCAGCATTCACTTTGAAAGTGATGTCTAATGGACCACTTCGGCTTCGGATATGAAATATTTCGTTAAGACAGAACAAAAACATTGCTAAAAATTCTGCAAGAAATTTAATTTACAAGTCAACAGCTACTAACATGGCAACAGTCTGAAACTATGAGGTTAAATCCAACAAGTTCAACATATTCAGAATTTGCACTTTGGCAATAAATTCTTTGCAAAGAGACAATAACAACAGTCTATAACATATTCAAAACTCCCTGCAATAAAAAGAGTTCTAAGTAGGATTTAACTGTGTGGCCAAATATATATCGGTTCAACGCGCTAAGCAATGAGGATAATTGCATTTTATTGCAAACTACAAATTTCCCTAAATATAACATCAACAGTACATCCGTAGGAATAAAAATATGTGCAAGAGGTAAGGGGCCTTTGTTAAGTTCTGCCCAGAAATTACTGTATTACTGCACGTGCTTTTAGTGAGATGTGTACAAAAAGAAATATTAAAATAACCCAATGCATCTACTTAAATTCAACATAATCTCTTAAAAAAAATTAAACATCCAGCAAGTTCCAACATGACTGGTGTCATAATTAAACACCAGTGTCCTTTTTGGAATGATTAACAAGGCAATATGAAGATGAAAATAATATAAAAAAAAAAGCATTTGCTATGCCTTTAAGCTTTACCGAACTTCAGAATTTAAGACATTCTCATTAATACTACTCTTATCCTCGCAACCAACCTTAGGACTCTTGAGCACAAGACTCACCCACTATTTGTTGCAGGCCTGCCATGCAAGAATAAACCAGAAAGCCAAACAAATTTTTACAGACAATTCATGTTACTGGCTAGTTCTAAATACAGCTAAGTAGCCCAGGACTTAGTGTATACTACAGCCCTTTCTCACTCTAAAATGGTGTAAGTCTCCTGTTGGAACACTAAAAGTTAATGGTGTTTAGGCATGCTTCAAAACAGATGGCTTTTTTCCTTAATGACCCATCTGATCATAGAGAAGCCTAATATTCCTGGCAAAACCACTCAAAGGACGTACATTCCAAGTCTTCATTCTCTGCACTGTACATACCTTTGTTTCGTTGTTCTTCAATCATACTGGGCAGCTCAGTGTATTTTGTCTTTCTTATTAATGGTGAACAAGTTTAAGAAGTTGATTCATACTATATTTAAAATTTAATCCTTAACACACAAGCCACATCAGACATTTAACACTTCAAGCTTCACATATACCAGCAAACAGTTTCAATTTCAAGAAATAAAAGACATTAATATACTTCTGTTCGCACACAACCAAGTTATAGTGGCAGATTCTGACGGTGTACCACAAATCTGCATACATAAGCTGGAGACAATTTAACTCCATATATAGACTAAAAATTTTGACAAGCAAAACAAAAACAATGGCTTTTAGTGAAGAGATCCAGTAAGAAGTAAAATCATACTACATATAACACATTAGAAAAAAATCAACATTTTCAGTTACCTAGGTTGCTGTATTTCATACCATTACTGTCAAAATATCAAAATTTCTCGAGATAACAGGAATTATTAACAGAACTTTAATACGTTCGCAAGTCCAAAAACACACTATACTGAAAATATGTAACACTGGAATTACCTACTTTATTACATGGATGCGAAGCTTCGGCAATTAGAAAAAGGAGAAATCCACGTCAAAAGAAATGGAATGTATAACGGCAAAATACACACAGCAGGATTACAAAACCACTGAAGACATATTACCAGAATTTAAAATTAACCCAGTTGTAAAGAAAATTCAAAATTACAGAACTAAATGGAAACATGTTCAGCATATGGCCAGAGACAGACTACCACACGTAATTATGTAACATCAATCATGTGAGAAATGAAGCGAAGGACAACCCCTCAAAAGACTTCTGAACTCTTAACGGAACCAGAACAGGTCACAAGGCCTATAACCCTGCAAGCTATTTAATGATGATGATGATGATGATGATGAAGAAGAAACATTTCCATTTCTTGCCAGATGATGACTGAACACTTTTCAACTTTACATGCAGCATTAACACAGTTCCCCAATCCCACACATTAAGCCACCTAACAGCACACACAGCAAAACAAGGTACTGCACTCAACCCAGTTCAGGTGACCTTAAGTGATGAGAATTTCACACTGACTGTGATTTCAAGGGAACTCAAAATTAAACCCAAAAATATCATACTAAATGCAATTCTGAAAATCATTCTCTACTACAACTATGGAAGATTTTGAGAAGTTGGCAGTAGAGAGAATACCAAAATTAATTGTGGACTGGATACCATTGGAGAGAAGGAAAAAAGGATGTCCAAGAAAAACACGGATGGAAGGAGTATAAGCAGCTGTGATAAAAAGAAATTTAGAACCAGATCAATGGAGAAACAGAGAGGAATGGTGTTTGGTTACCAGAAGACGGTGACAGCTGTTAAAAAACCAGATACACAGATGGATGACATTTTATGATCATGCATTAGAACAGTTCAGCACACAGGTGTGTAACATTTATGCCTTAAGGTCAGTAAATTCTCTATTCAGATACTTGGTTATCAAAGTATGGAACACACGCTTTCCAATCCTCGGACAGAGTGCAGTAAAGAGGGTCAGTTACAGGTACCTTTATAGACCACCCAATATAAATGGATTGGGAAGCAAAACCACAAGTATATGTGGTGCATGCATGACCATTAGAAATCACTTGTAACGAGGAAATTCAAGAAAATATCCTGATTTTATGCAACAGTTTTCCATACATGTAATATTAAGAAACTGATGTTGCTGCAGATTTCTGTCGCTATAATGGTGTTCCTGATATAAACCTACCCATTCTATTATGTTACAGTGTATTAACATCTAACCATGGGTTAAAATTGTTTGAAACACAATTCTATTCAATAAGGACAGTAAGTCTAGTATGAAATTTTTAACACAAACTGAGCATTCCATAACTAACAGGCTGACAACAACCCTGCTACACTCAATGTAATGCCAGAAAGTATGTATATTTATACCATGCATAGGATCTACAAACCTCGGGTTGTTCTTCAGCTGCAGCTGGACTAGAGAGTTCACTCTGCAAGGCTGCAGTGCTGCCTTTTGCAGACAACCTCTTTGAAACACGAAGTGAACCCTGCTTTCCTTCTCCATCTGCGGAAGTCTTAGGAGTTGACACCGTCTTTGGACTACCTAATATTCAAAAGATAAATATCATTTGCTCCAACAAAATGTCTTGGAAAATCATGTGAAGATTACCACTTAAAAATATACAGTGAAACCCACTTAAGATGACTGCACTTCAGAATTTCTCCCATTCATGATGTTAGAATAATTTAGTGCCAAAATTTTTCACATATTATAAACATGTACAGAGTCCTTTCAATATGTTTCCTGCTTAAAAGGATTCACCATACAAGAAGGATGAAAATTTCATAATGAAACAATTTTTCACTAATCTGGTACATTTTTGCATCAAGATTGTAAACACTTTCTCACGTTTTCAATTTGTCGGAAACATACACTGAAGAAATAACACCCTCACCTTGTAAAGGTGAATCAAAGGTAAGATCAGCAACTCAATGTTGTTCTGTGGAAATGTGTGGTGGAAAATTACGTCACATTCCAGCTGAATTGCCACCATTTCCACTCGCACATTTCACACAGCATAATGTGTTACAGCATGTGTGTGAAGGTTATGACAAGAATATTCATGGGTGTTTAATGAAGCATGTCATGACCTAACTCCTTTCCTTTAATTTAAATAATCTCAAGTATTATGTGTGTAAAATTTACCATATTTACCCAAATGCAAGATGACTCTAATCTAAGACAAACTGCCAGATAAAATATGCCCACCAAAGGAAAATGTATGTATCCAAATCTAGGACAACCCCCAAAAATTAACCGTCTGATAAGATAAAATATTTTACTATTAATTTCACACACTTAATACACAAAGCGTGTCTAATTCTATCAAACTTCACAAAAGTGTCAGTGTCTCCAGCTTCACAGTCAGTTCCTGAATCTTCCTGCTAATATTCCCAACCTCTTCACTGCCATTCCACAACATATCATCATCAGTCCCATACACTGCATTGGATATACAACACCTCTTAAAGCCCTTCACAATCACTTCTGGTGAGATGTGTTGCAATGCCATTACAATCACACTGACTCAATAATATATTTATATTTCTTTGTTTATAAACTTACTTTAAAACATGAAGATTCATAATTTTCTCCACAGATGGTGACAGTGGTGTTAAGAATTTCAAAATGTGTATTCTGGATTTTTGTGTTGTGCCTGTTGTCTGATCAGTCTCAACCTAAGACTATTTTTACAGTTTTTAATTTGTGGATTGGTCCAAGT
>Ga0123353_10007268_pt1 | contig 14936 bp, 12 predicted proteins | sample TergutLab28metaG_3_FD_92763 | JGI IMG/M metagenome (GOLD analysis project Ga0123353, IMG submission 92763) | Labiotermes labralis P3 segment gut microbial communities from Petit-Saut dam, French Guiana - Lab288 P3 | ecosystem: Host-associated > Arthropoda: Insects > Digestive system > Gut ... | reverse complement strand
GGAGATTGGTTTGCCGATTGCCCCGCCAGCGGGGGAGAATTGAATCGCAAAGATACACTTCTAAAAGGCGTTTGTCAAGGGTAAAAAAAATAATAGCACCTCAAAAAAAAACTTAACCGTTTTCCAGGGCACTTGAGAAATTCCCTTACTTTACAAAATTAATAATCTGCTCCACAAGCTCCCTGTTTATTGGTGAAGTGGGATTGTTGTAACTATCCTTTGTTTGCTCTGTGAGATCGTTCGACTGACTGTTTTTAAGTACGTGATTCATCTCTTTAATAATCACTTTTTTTGCATTCGGATTAGCAAGGAATAACAACTCTGCATCTTTTTCCGACACTTGAATATCCAAATATCCTTGAAGTATCAAAATGGGAATATTCAGCTTTCTAATTTCTTCTTGCGGGTTGAACTTAAACCATGAAATGAGATAGGGCTGAACACTCGCACGAAAAAGGGTATTCCAAATAGCAGAAATTTTTCCCAATAGCTTCCCTTGCTTTAATTCATCAATATAAAAAAACGCTTGATCTTTTAGCTTGGGTTGCTCTTTAAATCGTTCGGCTAATTGTTCTTTCAGAATTTCATCGGCAGGGAAACCGGTGCCTGCAAGAGAGACAAATTTGGAAACTTTGGGGTTGTTTTGGACAGCAATTATTCCGATAAGCGATCCCTCGCTGTGCCCAACAACTATGATTTCGGAAAATTGTTTGTTTTTGGATAAAAGTGCTATCCAACTTTTGGCATCTTCAACAAAATCCTCAAAAGATAGCTCCTCCTCTTTCTGCTTGCTTACACTTTTTGCTACTCCTCTTTTATCGTAGCTCAAGGTGGCAATTCCATAGCGATTTAAAGAATCGGACAGCATTTTATAGGTATTGCATATTAGCCTTAAACCGTTGCCGTTTCTGTCAGTAGGACCCGAACCTGCGATAATCAAAGCTACCGGCACTTTTTCTTTGGTTTCAGGAACTTTGAGAGTTCCGTAAATTGTGCATCCTTTTGTTTTTAAGACAATCTCTTTTTCTTTTACCTGTGTGCTAAAAAGGCTAAGAGGCAATGCTATTAGGATAATTAATAATTGATTTCGTTTCATAAATTAATAGCTACTTTGCATTTTTGATTAAATATGTAAAGGCGTGGCGCACCACATCTCTACAATGAAGCATTCAGAATTTTTTCCGCCACATTTCCATCTATATTGCCGCATTCGCCTAATCGAGTGCCGCGAGTTAAAAATCTTTGCTTAATCGTATGAATGGTTTCTACTCCAATATTCAATTCGTGCAATTTGGTTGCCAAACCGATGGAGCGGAAGAATTGCTCGGTTACTTCAATGGTTTTATCAATGCGCTGTATGTCTGTTCCTTCATTAATATGAAACACACGACTACCATACTGCAACAGTTTTGCCTTTTTTTGTTCGCGCATCACTTGCATCGTGCTCAATATCACAATGGATAATGTTTGTTCATGGGTAGTGCCGTGCAATGCTGTGATTTCGTGCCCGATAAGGTGTGTTGCCCAATCTTGACTCACACCCATGGCAATGAAGCCGTTCAGTGCCATAGTTGCACAAAGCATAAACTCCGACATGGCATCGTAGTCGGTTTTATCGGCTTTAATTCTGGGTGCCAGCTCAATCAGCGTTTGCATAATCCCTTCCGACCAGCGATCCATGAGAGAAGATTCGTCGGGTACGGTAAGATACTGTTCCAACACGTGAATAAAAGTATCGGCAATGCCGTAAGCAATTTGGGCATCCGGCAAAGAGAAGGTTACGATGGGATCTAAGATTGAAAATTGCGGAAAAGAGGAGAAAAATGCGTATTTCTCTTGTGTTTCGGCATTTGAGATCACGGAGCCGCTGTTCATTTCCGAGCCGGTAGCCGGCAACGTAAGCACGGAAGCAAACGGAATCATCTTTCCTATTTTGGAAGGTCTTCTCACAAGTTCCCAAGCATCGCCGGCGTAAGGAATTGCCGAGGCAATTAATTTTGTGCCGTCTATTACCGATCCGCCGCCTACGGCAAGAATGTAGGTAACTTTTTCCTGTTTTCCCAGCGCAATGGCTTCGCGCAACGTTTCCACCGTAGGATTAGGCTCAATGCCCCAAAACTCTACATAGTCGAACCCTTGCAGTGCTTGGCAAACTTGTTCGTAAACTCCGTTCTGCATCGCGCTTCCACCGCCGAAAGTAACCAATATTTTTTCTTTTTTCGGCAATGCCGTAGCCAATTGTGTAATCGTGCCTTTCCCAAAAATTAATTTGGTTGGGTTTTGAAATTCAAAATTGTTTTTCATCTGGATATAAGTTTAATGTTTTACAAATTTGTGTGTTTTTCTATTTTAGAACTTGAAGGAGATGCCGATCATAGTAACCAATAGATGTTTTTTTATAATAGAAAAGTTGCTACAAAGAAATAAAAATATTATTCAAAGAAGTTTATAAAAAAAATATCAATTTGTCGATAAAAATAATCTTATCTTCGCCAAAAATTCAATGGCAAAATCAACTCGTTTCTTTTATTGTAAAAACTGTGGCTATCAATCAACTACGTGGATGGGCAGATGCCCTACCTGCAACGAATGGAATACTTTTGAGCAAGAAGTGGTGCATCGGGAAGAGCAGCAAAAGGGGAAGGCATTAACCACACTCATCAAATCAAAACCCAAACCGATTAGCGAAATTGAACTGGAGGAGATGCCACGGATGGCTACTGGTTGCCAGGAGTTTGATTTGGTGCTGGGCGGAGGCATCGTGCGCGGATCGCTTACGCTACTGGGTGGCGAGCCCGGAATTGGAAAGTCCACCCTGCTGCTGCAAATGGGATTGGCGTTGAAAAAAAGCAAAGTGCTCTACATTTCCGGCGAAGAAAGTGAGACACAGCTTAAAATGCGCGCCGAAAGGATTTCCGCGCATCCCAACCAAAAGTTGTTTATACTTACGGAAACACAAACGCAAGAAATTGTAAAGCATATCGAAGAATTGCAGCCGGATATTGTTATTGTGGATTCTATTCAAACCATGCAAAGTACACTCATTGACTCGGCGGCAGGCTCCATTTCTCAAATCAAAGAGTGCGCTGCCGAATTTCAACACTTGGCAAAAACTACGGCGCTGCCCATTTTCCTGATCGGGCACATTACCAAAGATGGTGCCATCGCAGGACCTAAAATATTGGAACACATTGTGGATACCGTGTTGCAATTTGAGGGCGACCAACATTATGGCTACCGCATTGTGCGTTGTATCAAAAATCGCTTCGGCTCCACTTCAGAACTGGGTATTTTTGAGATGAACGCTGCCGGCTTGCGCGAAGTAACCAATCCTTCGGAAATTCTACTTTCACATCATGACGAACTGTTTAGCGGTACGGCGGTTGCCGCAGTGTTGGAAGGAAATCGTCCGTTGATGATTGAAACGCAGGCTTTGGTAAGTACGGCGGTTTACGGCACACCGCAGCGTTCCGCCACCGGCTTCGATTTGCGCCGCTTAAACATGCTGCTGGCGGTTTTAGAAAAACGATGCCGGTTCAAATTGGGCGCCAAAGATGTCTTCCTTAATATTGTAGGCGGATTCAACATTGATGATCCGGCGATTAATCTGGCAATCATGGCCGCCATTCTATCTTCCACCGCCGATATTTCCATTGATGCCAAAACTTGCTTTGCCGGCGAGATGGGGCTCAGCGGCGAGGTGCGCCCCGTGCCCCGCATTGAGCAACGCATCGCCGAAGCCGACAAGTTGGGCTTTCAACGCTTTTTTCTGTCTAAATATAATATGAAAGGCATTGATGCTTCTAAATATCAAATAAAACTGATTCCTATTGGGAAGGTTGAAGAGATGTTGAAGTTGTTGTTTGAATAATTTATGCGCAATAAATTCATCAAACCATGCAAACTCCCGCATACAACTATTAAATCTGCGCTATCCGCGTGCAAAAATCCTACCGCTCAAACGGCACCCTAAAATAAACCTTAAACGCAAAATTATCAATGGTTTTGTACTGAGGCTTAGGCAGATAATATGCTCCGTAGCGAACAAAGGCACCGACCCCGAAAGAAAGAAGTCCCTTAATTACCAATAAATCACCGATCATCAACCCTGATTCAAAATAGCCTTTTTCCATCGTTTTAAAATCTATTCCGATATGGACATCTGGGTTTCTAAGCCCACCAAAACCAATGCCTTGGCAAAAGATAATGCGCGGGGAGAACTTCTTGTTTTGCGTCATTCTTCCAAAATTGTGATGAATAAAAAGCGTTGCGTATTTATCCGAAAGAAACTCGTCGGCGTGCATGGTGCCGAACTGATCCGCTCCATAAAACCCAACAAGATAGTACCCTGCCCGCTGATTGAGCAATAAAGGAGCTGGCAACGAACGATCAATAAGCCCTGCAAAAAGCGTCAGGTTGGTGAACCCTAATATTTTCCAATTTTTCCGGTAGAGCATTTTTAAGTCTATTCTGTTGTAATTAAAATCGCTGTTAATCATGCCTTTAATTCCTCTGATATATTGCAGAGTAATCACCGGATAAGGAGAAACGGAGTAGAAGTAATATTTCCCTGAGCCCCAAAAACGCTCTTTAAATGCCAACCGCGCACCCACTTTTACATGGAAATCATCGAAAGAATAAAAAGTAGGGGGTTCATTTTCAAATGGTTGCTGAAAACTGTAGTCAAAAATGGTTTTATTTGCACTGTAAGAGGTAGAAACGTAACCGGTTAGCCAGCGCGTTAATTTACTTTGCGCCGTAACGCCCAGTGCATTACTCCGGTAAAATTGCTGAAACAGCCATGTTCTGTAAAATTCTCCTGAAAAGAGCGTGTATTCTCTGTCGAAAAATGCAGTGCCTCCGCTTTCCATCAAATCGGAGTAATAGCGCAGGGTTACTTTGAAATCTCTGGAGCGCACGATGTTAAACCCTATCTCACCACCCCACTTCCATGTTTTATCTTTAAAACCATAACCAAAAAAACCTCCGAAATTAACTACTTTGCTCAAACGGTCGTTGGTATAAACGCCCAAACCCAAACGTGCAGTTTCTACTGAATTAAAATGAAGAATCTGATTAATATCAATATTAGTAAAGGAAATTGGAATTTTTCCCGTAATCAGTATTTGGAGAGATTCTAATCTCTTATCGAATTTGTATTCTTTTGATAATGAATCAACTAAAATCAATGTGTGGGATTCTTTTTCTGTTAAAGTTGTTGGACGGTAAGTTGCCAATATTTTTTCCTGTGTCGCCTCATCTGCAAGGTCATCCTCAATATCTACCAACCCTATATCGCTGCGCCGCACGCGCGTTTCATTATCAATCTCGATAACTCTTTTTTCCAAAATAAGCACAGCTCTTGCGTATGCAGCTGTCATAGTGATTTCTACTTGTACGCCTCCAACAGCAATACGAAAGAAATCTGCCCGCACAAACATATCTTTTAAAAAATAGGTTCCATTCAATTGTCTTTCATATTCTTGCACTAAATCGAATGAAAAACCGAGCGCCTGATCAAATGGCGAGACCTCTATTTTATTAAGCGCGTAATCTTGGGAGGTAATCCCTATTTTTCCTGTAAGTGACTTGAAATGTGTGCCTTGCTTGGGCTGAAAAGAGATGATGAAGAGGGTGTCGTTTTCCTGAACCGTTTTCTCTTCCAGGCGAAAATCGTAAATATTTAGAGCTCTTTTTGAAAGAGGACTAACGTAAATACTCTCAAGAATATACAGCTCATCGGTGGCATAAAAATTCACTTCTTGCAGTTTTGCTAAAAAGACAGAGGCAATCGGATCTTTTAATCCTGCTGTACGGTGGGCAATCACTTTTTCATAAGTAGCGGCAGGTTTTCTAAAATAATTTTTGGTAACCGTTTCCATAAAAAACAGATGGTGTGTGTCGAAAAATTCTACCATTTTTACATAATTTGAATCTTTTTTGGAAAGCGGAACCGTATCTGTTTGTAGTGCATCAGTTAAGTTTTGTGCTCTGTTTAATAATACACTATCTCTATCAATATCTCCTGTAAAAATCATTTTTTGATAAGAAGTGTAGGTAAAATGGTCGTTGGCAAATTGTCCGTTTTCATTTCTATTTTGAATCACTTTTTTCATAATGGGAATGGCAGGGTTGTATTTTGTTTTGACCTCTACTTCATGCAGCTTTCCCCGCAATGAATCAAGTGTTTGTGAATAAACTACACAAAAAAATGTGCTAAAAAAGAGCAGAAAAACAAATATTTTTTTCAACATATCAACAAATACCCGCGAAAATATCATTATTCCCCTATTTTTGGCAAAAATTAATTTAAAACACACTCTTTTTTTAATCAATGGCAAACGAACATCTTACGACAAAACGCACCGAGCAGAAAATAAACTATAATACATTAGAATCCACTTTGGGAGTTACTGGAAAACTTACACCGCAGGCTTTAGACTTTGAAATGGCCGTTTTGGGCGCCATTTTGATTAATACGGATGCCGTAGGGCAAGTGGTGGATTTTCTTTCGCCCAGAATGTTTTACAAAGAAGCGCATTTTCACATTTATAAATCTATTGTTGACCTCTTTAATAAATCGGAACCTATTGATTTATTGACGGTAACTTCACATTTGAGAAAAGCCAAGATGTTAGAATTTGTCGGTGGACCCTCTTATTTGGCTTCGCTAACCAATCGCGTGGCTTCCTCCGCAAACATTGAGTATCACGCTCGTATAATCATGGAAAAGTTTGTGTTGCGCGAGTTGATCAACAATTGCAACCTGATTATTAAAGATGCTTACGAGGATTCTAAAGATGTGCTGCAACTATTAGACAAAGCCGAGACCAATCTTTTCGGCATCATTCAGGAGAATTTTAAACGCGACAGCAAAGAGTTAAATGTGGTGATGAAAAAAGCGTTGGAAGAGCTTATGGCAATGAAAGATAATGAGGATAAGTTCCACGGTGTACCATGCGGCATTCGGGCGATTGACGAAAAAACGGGCGGCTGGCAAAAATCGGATCTCATCATCATTGCGGCGCGTCCGGGTATGGGGAAAACGTCGTTTGTACTCTCCATTGCACGCAATGCCGCCATTGACCATAAACGTCCGGTGGCGCTGTTCTCTTTGGAAATGTCTTCTACCCAGTTAGTTCACCGTTTGTTTTCCATCGAAACCGGCATCCCTTCCGAAAAAATTGCCAAAGGCAGACTTTCCGATGATGAATGGCGGATATTGACCGACAAATTAGGTCCTCTGAACAGCGCCAATTTGATTATTGACGACACGCCGGCATTGTCGGTTTTCGATTTAAGAGCCAAATGCAGAAGATTGAAACATCAGCATGATATTCAGCTGATTATAGTGGATTATTTGCAATTGATGCAAGGCAGTGTGGAGACCGACAAAGGCAAAGGCAACCGTGAACAGGAGATCAGTTACATCTCCCGTTCGTTAAAAGCGCTGGCAAAAGATTTGAATGTGCCGGTCATTGCGTTGTCGCAGCTTTCGCGTGAAGTAGAAAAACGCTCTGCTTCCAAACGTCCTCAGCTCTCCGACTTGCGCGAATCCGGCTCTATTGAACAAGACGCCGACATGGTGATGTTCATCTACCGCCCTGAGTATTACGGATTAACTACATTTGAAGATGAGGACGTGCCTTCGCAAGGGTTAGCCGATATTATGATTCAAAAAAACCGACACGGCGCCACCGATACGATTCGCATTCGCTTCCAAAGCCAATACACGAGATTTACGGATCTTGATTTTGGATTGAGCAACGACTCCTCATTCGACGGCATTACGCCCAACCAAAGTTTCGACATCATAAATTCCAGCATGAATGATGATTATCCTGATGATAATTTGTCGAATAATCCGTTAACGGAGGGAATTCCGTACTAACCCGCATTATTCATCACGCGCATAAAAAATTGGGTATAATTTACTATTTTTGTGGCGATTAAATCAAAAAGTCAGTAAATTTAATATACCCAATTTTCAGCTTTCCTCATCAAGCAGGAAGCTGGGAAACGGAAGAGATGTGTCACTGCAAAGTTGAAAGTACCGGAAACCACGTTGTATATCTGCAACTCTCTGTCTTTTTGGCTAATTTCCGGGTTTGTACAACTGAGCCAATCTACATTCCATGTGGTAACTTTTAGATCCACAAAATCAGGCATTTCCGTACCGGATAGTGTGATATTATCCAATCTAAAAGTGTATTTGTTTTTTTCATTCTGTAATATTTTTTGAGTTTACCAACGCAAACCTTAACTTGATCCCTGCTGCCATTAGGTTTATCTTATCGGTAAGAGAGGGCAATGCGCTGTTGGTGGTAAATCTTGCAGGATAAGAATTGATGTAATCCACAAAAGGCGAGTTATCTTTGAGACTGTTGTTTAATCCGTAGTCAAAATAGAAACCGGTGTAGAGTGCCAATTTTTCGCCAAGCCTCCACTTTGCACCCATTTCGACCGCAAGTATGGCAGTAACAGCGAGTTTGAAATCTCCATCGAAGTTTTGATTTGTAAAAGTGCCAAAACCGGCAAATTCCGGCATAGTTAGCCAATTGTCATAGTCGGGATAATAGGCTTCGTTGGTTATTGTTGCACTTGATACACTGTATTTGCAATTTATGGGAATGCCTGCTTTAACGCCCGCCTTAGCATAGAATTTTTGCTTTCCTTTCGTTTGAAATTGTATCATAACCGGAATGTTTAGAAACATGGCATTTTGCACCTCTGTGTAATGGTTAAGCGTTGAATGCAGATTAAAAACATCGTTTTCACTATCTCTAAAATTAGAAGTAATTATTTGTACCCCATCAAGATCAGCTTTGGCATTATACAAACCCAAGCCCATTCCAATGTGAATACCCCATTGCTCTTTAAAAATACAGGTATAGCCAAGCCCAAAATCTCCACCAAAACCGAAACTCTTTTTGCCGGATGATAATTTATAGTTGAGTGTGGACAAACCACCTCCACCATTAATTGAAAACTCGGATGTAACTTGTGCCGACATGCACAGACTGCTCATAGCAGCAAACAATAATATGATAATTTTTTTCATAACTTTTCTGATATTTATTTGATGATGACTTTAACTTCTTCATTATTTGAGCGAACCACGTAAATGCCAGCCGGAACATCAAGCGTTAGTTCTGTTGTGTTGCCGGTTGCCACTGTTACGCTGACGCATGCACCGGTTAAGCTGTACACTTCCACAAGGCAGCCCTGCATTGTACCCTCAACCGTTAGCCTGTTGCCTTGCGGTGCAGGATTAGGATATACTCGCAAAGTGCTGTGTTGTTTATTGAAAACTTTATCGGTAGAAAATAATGTACCATGACTACTCGTACTTAGCTCGAATGTATAAATTGCCCCTGATTCCAATAGATCAGAAATGCTGTTGCCCGCAGAGTAAGAAAAACCCTCACCTATTTTTACACCATCTTTGTACCATTTGCAAGCCGTAACCTCGTAACCTTCTTCTGCTAACTTTTTGAGATTGAGTAAAAAAGTATTATTCCATTTGGTAACGGCATACGTATCGAAAAGCAAATATTCACTAATAACCGATTCAAAGAAAACAACAAAAATTGAATGATTATCTGTAACATTAACAAATGTATAATAACCGTTTGTTACCGCTTCGGGGTTATTTACGCCGTCTATAAAAACATTTTCAATATGATAACCCGAATTTGGTGTAAAGTTAAATGTTTGATTTGCGCCGTGTGCTACAGATACGTTTCCTGAGGGAGTAATCGTTCCATTTCCTCCTGTTAGTGCAGTAATAATGTGATTTGTCGTAGAATCACTGACAAAAGCCACATGAATAATATGATTAGTCGTAACATTAACAAATGTATAAAAACCGTTTGCTACCGCTTCGGGGTTATTTACGCCGTCTATAAAAACATTTTCAATGTGATAACCCGAATTGGGCGTAAAATTGAATGTTTGATTTGCGCTGTGTGCTACAGAAATGTTCCCTGAGGGGGTAATGGTTCCATTTTCTTCTGATAGTGCGGTAATGGTGTGATTATTTGCCCCCTGAATTGCCGTAAAATTCTGATTGTAAAGGTTGCTTGTTACATTAGAACAGGTAATACTTGCCGGCGTAAACGTATAGCCTGCCAAACTTGGCGTTAATGTAACCGTTGCATTCTGATTTACCGTGATGCTGTATGTGCCTGATGAATTGGTAACCACTGTCCCGCCGGTATAATTGATAGTTACTCCTGCAAGCGGATTGCCATTATAAGAAACTTGCCCGCTAATGGTGTAGTCCTGTGTACCTTGCCACTCATAAGCGCCCATATCTACAATATTATCGTAAATTCTTGGATTGCCTGCCAAGTCTAATGAATCTGTTGTTGAAAGAGCAGAGTTGCTGCCTGCATTAATACAGGGTGAACCTGCTTGCAATTGAAAATTGCCAACAGCAGGGTTTACAAACATAGCGCCTCCATTCTCATTGTCATTGCTAAGCGTAATATTACCTGTACCCGGATATCCGCCTTGTATGGCAGAATAGGTAACATTTCCAGTTGTAGTTTGCGCTTCCGTATTTTTCCAAAAAATGCAATTGATTGCCCCACCAGTACCGGTCAAACCTGTTGTATTTTCTACAAAAGTACAATTTGTGTATGTTCCATTATATGCACCGCCGCCGGTATTGTTTACAATTAAACAATTTTTCGCATTGCTTTCGTATAGACCGCCTCCTCTGCCTGCGTTATTCCATTGTACAATACAGCGGCTTACTGTACCTCTATAAATGCCACCACCATCACTACCAATTACACCGTTTTGTATCACATTGTTGGTTTCTACTGTACAATCACTCACTATGCTGTTGGTTATATCTGTACAATAAATTCCACCACCGGAAGAATAAGAATGAGCATAAGTATGAGAACCGGAAACCGAATTTCCGCTGACCGTACAATTGTTTATTCTACCTACAGCATTATATATTCCACCACCATAAGAAATAGTATTAGCATTGGTACCACCAGCCGAATTTCCGCTGACCGTACAATTATTTATTATACCTAGACTATTGTATACTCCGCCACCATAAGAAGTCCCACCAAAAGCCACATTTCCGCTGACCGTACAATTGTTTATTATACCTCCACTATTATATATTCCGCCACCTCTACCACCAGCCGAATTTTCACTGATCTTACAATTGTTTATTGTACCGCTAGCATTAAATATTCCACCACCATAAGAACCACCACCAGCCAAATTTCCGCTGACCGTACAATTACTTATTATACCTTGATTATTGTATACTCCGCCACCAGCAGAAAAAGCAGAATAATAAGAAGAAGTAGCAATAGCAGAATTTCCGCTGATCAGACAATGAGTTATCGCACCTCCATCATTATATATCCCCCCACCAGAAGCAGAAACAGAATTAATAGAAGAAGAATCATAAAGAGAGTTCCCATTAATTATGCAATTCACTAATTTTCCATTTACTTGTATGAAAGCACCGCCACCTTTACATAAATAAGTTTTGCGTCCTCCTGTAATAGTTAGCCCATCCCATACTGTCTCCACAATAAAATCAGCAGCTTGATTCAATACCTGCGTTACATTTTGCCCATCTAAAATAGTGGCATTGGTAAACTCCCAAGCTTCAATAGTTCCGTTTCCATCCAAATCGCTTCTTTGGCGTTGGGCAGTATCGGTTTCCATACCTGCAAATCCGCCATAAACCTGTACGCCGTCTTTCATGGTCAGGGTTGCCCAAAACAAATACGTTCCTGCGGCAATCCATACTTGGTCTCCTGAAGCAGAAGCATTTATCGTATTTTGTATGCTTCCCGAAGCATTTGCCCACGAACTGCCATCTCCTGTTCCGGTGGCAGCAGGTTTTACATAACGGGTGGTTTGCGCTTGTGTTGCTATGGGCAGAAAGCAGAAAAGCAGAAGGCAGAAAGCTGCTAAATAGTTAATTTGTTTTTTCATTTTGTTTATTTTTAATTTGTTAAAAGATTTTTTAATATAATTTGTAATAGTTTGATTTTTAAGATTATATTCCGTTAGGAATACATCTCTCGGTAGAAAATGTTGCGATGTCTCTTTTTTGCATCCTGTCAAGGATGCATCCCTAACGGGATGCGGGTTTTGCGGGCTATTCTTCTTTTCTACCGAGAGATACATCCCTAACGGGATGTGAAATCTCTAAGATAATCCTATCTGTTTCAGTTTTTCAAATTCATCTTCAATTACATCTATTATTTCCGTCGCAGTTGTTTTTGGTTCGATGTTTCTATACAGATTCTCTAATGATTTTTTTAGTAGTGAATATTTTATTTTGGATTTGCCCGGCGAAGGAAGATAGGTCTTTGAAGAACCAGCTGTAAATGAATTGTATAAATCTGCATTAATTTGCATGAGATACAGCTCACTACATTCATAATCTAAAATATCAACCTTGAGTTCAGCAAGATTATTTTTAATTGAGATGGATATGTTATCCTGGAGTTTAGAAAATCGATCTTTAAAATATTGATCTAATTCTTCTTTTAATTCTAAGACATTCTCAATATTTCTTCTTCTTTTATATTTTTCAATTAAGTTTTCAATGTTATTACATTCAAATTCGTTCATTTTAAAATTTAGTTTATGTTTTTTTTAATTCTCTTTTTCATTTTTCATATTATTTTTCATACGTTTCTAAAATTATTTTTTGATTAATAATTGATTATCCGATAATTCATTCTTCCGCTATTGTGTCATTTTCATAGATTTTTTCTCCATTTTCCGTAAAAGACTTTCTAAATTCTGTTTTCTTAATAACTTTAAAAAAATTCTCTTGATTTATATTTCGTTATATTTCACTTTTACCAATTCTCAGGATAATTCGTTGATACGGTCCATCCTTTTTTCTCGGCAATACTACGGTCACAACTTTTTGTACCTGGGTTACTTCTTATATAGACAATCTTCCCTCCTGAAATAGTTTTATCGTGTAATGATTCGAACAATGAATTTAATGCTCCATCTGATAATGAGTGGTAGGAGACATCCAAATACGATAATGTAGTAATTTTTTTGCCTATATTAATGTATGTTAATTCCGCATATTCACTGTCCCATCCCATATGCGTAATATTACCAGATATTTTGATAGAATAGGAACTCCCTCCAATATTAGAATATTTATGAAAATATTCTAACCTTTTAGAGGACAGAGGATATGTTTCAATAGTTGTTTCATCTCCCCAGTTAATCGTCATTGTTCCTATACCAGATGCTTCAAAAAAAATGCTAGAAGCGTCACTCCATGTCCGTATCGTCGTTGTAATTTGGTCATCTCTGTTATTTCCATTTTCGTTATCATTGTCCTTTTGACAGGCAACAAAGGCTGTAGCTAAAATAGTTGCTACTACTAAAAATATAATTTTTTTCATTTTTATTTTGAGCAGTTATAACATCGCTCCCATCGTTTTTATTAGATTAATTTACTGTTTCTTAAAACTCTCCAAGTATTTCAAAGTATTATGAAGTTTTTCTTGTACCCTTGAATTTGTAATATCTTTCTTGTGTGCTGAAAAATTCTTCCTTATAAGATCGCTCAGGTTAATAAATGCTTCTTCAGGAAGTTGACCTTCTGCCAGGCGTAACACATATTCTTCCTTGCAGTATTTGTAAGGGGCATTGTATCTTTTAGTGTAATGCTCAAGAAATTTCTCCACATCATAGTTGTTTTCACTTAGAAATTGAATGATACTCTCATCAATTACAGTTCCTGCCCAATTTTGTGTTTCGGCTTTTATATAAGCGTCAACTACTCCTTTTCCATAGACTGAATTAATGTTATAGATGCTTCCTTTTTTATTCTTATCGTTAAATCCTTTATGTTCAATCTCACCATAAAGAAGAGCACCTCGCACTGGAAATGAAAATACAATAGATTTATAATTAAATCTATCAACAACTTTAATGATTTCTTCTAATGCTTTTATGGAATCATCATTTGACCAAAAAACAACGGTATCTGAAAAATTCAAACAATTTATATTGGTTTTTCGCCTATCAGGAGTAAACTTGAATCCATAGTCTATATATTTTCCTTTTCCAACCGCGTCTTCTATGTTTAAATAAATCTCACCCATTATTCGACGTTGGTATTCAATGTCATTATTTAAGATAAAATCCTTAAATCCTAAAAAGTCAAAGTAAGCGATAAATTTTTTCATGTTTTGCTATTAAGTAATTTTATTAAATGAATGTTATACCAAAAGTTACATCCAAATTCATGAAGCCATTATGAAAGCCTATTCTTGATATTTCAAATCTTTCTTGTTTATTTTTCAAAAATCCTTCTAAAAAATCCAAGATTCTTTTTATTTGTTCAGAATTTAGCTGATCAATAGTACTGTGGACAGAATCCATAGCATACATTTTTAAAAACTCTCTCTTTTCCATATAGCATTTGTTTATTTATTTTGTGAACTCCATAATTATTATTTCCCAAAAAGCCGGAGCTCGTTAAAGCCTTCTGAAAAATCATTATAATATCATTATCAATTTCATTTTTTGCCAAAAAAAATAGCGTGGAAACAACCTGTCCGACAATCAGGTTTCCACGCCTATAAACTCTAACAAGCTGTTCCACGCCGCACATGCGGCGCTTCGCTAACTTATTCTTGAGTTTATTAACAAATTGTGGAAAAGTGATTGTCAAGAATAATAGCAAATCGCTATTTTTTATTTTTTTGTGCTATCCCGCACTACATCATTTCTTTTTACGTCATCATCAAAAAATTTAATTACTAATTCGGGCACAAATAAACATGAAATTTTTAAATTACACACAGGCAGATAAAAATGGGCTAAGTTTTTTTTTGAGGTGCTATTATTTGAAATTTGCACTCTCCCCCGCTGGCGGGGGCAGGGGGTGGATTTTCTTCAATTCC
>Ga0123353_10007267_pt1 | contig 14936 bp, 14 predicted proteins | sample TergutLab28metaG_3_FD_92763 | JGI IMG/M metagenome (GOLD analysis project Ga0123353, IMG submission 92763) | Labiotermes labralis P3 segment gut microbial communities from Petit-Saut dam, French Guiana - Lab288 P3 | ecosystem: Host-associated > Arthropoda: Insects > Digestive system > Gut ... | reverse complement strand
TTTACGGTATATACTTGGCCATTGCCCAACTATTTTATATTAGCTCGCTCTTTTTGAGCTACAGCCGACTCTGATACGACTCCATCCCCGACCTTACGGTCGGGGTTTTATTGTCGGTATAAAACCAGCGTTACGAGCCGAAAAACGCAAAAAGGCGGTTAACTCGGGGGAGAATTTATAGATGTGCCCCACAGGTTTAGCGTCAAAAGTTTATTCTGGGAAAGGTACGCCTTGGAAAGAGTCTCTTCCACTGACCTCAAGTGTCAGATACTTTCCCGCATCGTTAGTCTGATATATCTTAGGCGATGTAATAGACTTCAACACCCCTACTAGTTTCTGCATCTGAAGCGATATATCCTCGTTTTCCTGCTTATAACTGCTTGAGAAAACAAATACTCCGTTAACGCTCTTGGACTGAGCGCACGATTCAACCAGCGACTGATACTCAACATTTGTTTTGAAACCTACTATGAATTTCCAGATGCCAGAGCGTAATCGATCCACAGATATTAAACTCTGTATCGCATCGCCCAGATTATCCTGATTCACCGTTCCTTTCACCTGTATAACGCAGCGCACTGATTCCGGACTAACTACTACAATATCGCCCGAACTGAAAAGTGGACCGTACTCAACCGTATTGTAAATAATAATGTCGCATTCTCTGCTAGCGCACCCATCACCAGCCAACACCACACCACGTCCAACCGCAAATGAAGCCGACACCGCCTCACGCACGGCATCCCTCACAATGGCCTCATAATAATCGCCAATAATGCGCGGGTCTTTAAGTAGCGCGTTTATCACATCGCGCTGTACCATCACCTTATCCTGCACCTTGCGATAGTATTGTTCCATACTCATATTATTGCCTCCTGATCTTTAGGCGTTTTTCCGCTTCAATTTCATCAAGCCGCCTGTCATCCAAACCAAAATGATGCGCAATCTCGTGAAGCACTACTTCGCGAATCTTGGCTTTCAGTTCATCTTCTGAAGTAAAAAGCATTTCAAGCGGCTTTTGAAAAATGGTGATTTTATCCGGCGCTACCAGATTATAACCAATACCGCGCGCAATACGAGGCACGCCTTCATATAGACCAAGGATTACGCTACGCCTACCACATCTGCGCGCCTGTGTCGGACTTGGCGCGTCCTGTACTACCACTACCACATTCTCAAGCAGCTCCTGAAATTCCTGCGGCAGTGAAGACACCGCTGTCGCCACTATGCTCTCAAAACATTCTCGTTCCATTTGAGAAGATATTATAGAACAAATCCGTGATACAAAGCATGCCTTTCCGATTGCACAGTTGATAAAAGAAGCTCATTTACTCAATTGCAGCTCCCGGTGAGTGGGTATACGCCTAGGAGCGCCCATATAAAGGGGACAGCCTGGAAAAAACGCCTGGTCTATATCCATCTATACTAGAGCGCCAACCGGGCGATAGAGGATCAAAAAAATCCGGACCGTAAGCTGACCGGATTAAAACAAGAGCTGCTTTCTGGCGAGCGCGCGCCAGAACATGAAAACCTCTACAAGAAGTACTTCATATTGAAAAACACTCCGGCATTAAATGCGCTTGGCCGGTTATTGAAGTAATAATCCGTTTTAGCGACTAAAAGCGCTTTTCAAAAATGATAAGGTGATCGCCGGGGGCATAAAAATCAACTATGCGAGAAACACGTTTGTAGCCATTATTGCGATAAAAGCGCCTCGTATTAAGATAGTTTGGTTTACTGGAAGTTTCAACCAGTATCAATTTGCCTTCAGCCTGACTTGCAGCTTTTTCGGCGCTTTCAAGCAACGCTCTCCCTATGCCAAAGCCGCGTTTTTCATTGGCTACCGCCATCCAATAAATATCCCATGTTGATTTAGTAAGAGGAGTTTGCCCAAAACACACATACCCTACTATCATCTGCCTTACTACAGCTATCATAATTGTGTAATACTGATCGCGGCAGTCAAGATAGGAATCTATTGTCTCCTCTGCCACCGATATCTCTGCCTCTTCAAACTCAGAAGTATTCCTCAGCAACACCATAAGCTGAGACTTGTCACGAGAAGCCATGGGGCGCAGTCGATACTCCATTCTACTCCTTATCAAAAGCCATCTGAACGATACGATCTATGAACTGCGGGTATGTTATCCCAATAGCAGATGCCTGACGTACTGCTCCTGAAGTAAGAGAAATATCAGGGTTTGGATTGACTTCCAACACACTGGCGCGCCCACTTGCATCCAGTCTCATATCTACACGCGCATAACCGCGACAATCCAATAAGCGGTATGCTGCCAAGGAAACTTCAGATATGTGAGCCCATAGCGCGTCATCTACCTGAGCAGGACATACAGGATCGGTATGGTGGAAATAGACGTCATCGGTCAGCCATTTAGCACCAAAAGTCAGCATATTAGGCAGCTCGCTAGGTAAGGAGAATACTATCTCCGAGATTGACAGCAATCTCGGATGGCGAATGCCCATAATCGTAGCGCTCAACTCGCGCCCGTTAAGAAATTGCTCCACAAGCGCCCGCCCGCCATAATCAGAGCACACTTTCTCAACCTGCTGCTTCAGTGCTCCAATATCTTTCACAACGCTATCCTGATTCACGCCATGACTTGCATCTTCGGCCACAGGCTTAACGATAACAGGAAAACCAAGATTAAAACTACTTACGGTATGCGGATATAACACTTGGTATCTAGGCGTATTTACGCCGGCTGCCATAAGCAATTCCTTAGTCTTGACCTTGTCTAATGCCAGCGCCAGAGTAGGAGCCGCAGAACCGGTGAACGGCTTGCCCATAGTCGCCATCATACCGGCTACCATAGCCTCTGTTTCCGGCTGCCCGGCAAATCCCTCGAATAGGTTGAATATAACACCCGCATCAAGCCTTGTTAATGTGGCGCGCGCGTCCTCTAGGGGCGGAACCAGCGGAACCTTAACCACACTATACCCCATTACCAATAATGCGTCGTAAACCGCTTTGACTTCTTCCAGCACATCAGAAACGGCGTCGGCTTCACCCATATTGCTATAGCGGTCGGGAGTGGGGTCATTGTAGACTAAAGCGACGTTAAGAGACAAAACCATACCTTCCAATCGCTGCATTAAGCACAGCTAAAATCAACTTTTCATAGCTCCAGCCCATCGCCTGCGAGAGTATGACGAGATCGCCGCTTTTTGGATTAAGTCCCGGCAGTGGATTAACCTCCAAAAAATACGGAGTTCCATCCTGCGAAATCCTGAAATCCATGCGTGCAAAATCACGGATTCCAAGAGTTTTATACGCCGTTAGGCAAGCCGCATCAATTTTTTGCAGTACAATATGATCCAATTTGGCAGGACACTCATACTGTACCAATTCCTGCCAATTGCGTTTAACCTCAAGCGAATACACAAAATCAGCTCTTGAATAGCGTGGCAGCACGCGCATAATACCCACTACGCCAACAGGAGCATTTCCAATTAATCCGACAGTAACCTCGTCGCCCGCAATAAACTGCTCCGCCATCACCGGCTGGGCATAAAGATTCACCTGTTGCCTTACCACCTTTTTGAGAGCGCTAACATCATCAACGCGAGAGATGTTGCGGATTCCTTTGCTTGAGCCTTCATGTACTGGTTTAATAAAAGCCGGGAATGGGAAACTCCGCCAGTCATGAGCTTCCAACTCTTCTATTGAGTTTATGACCTGCCATTTTGGCGTGATAACACCTGACGCCGCGACAAGTTGTTTTGTGAGAGATTTTTCCAAACAAACAGACAGCGTCAGAGGGTCGGAACCTGAGTATGGTATACCGAGCATTTCCAGCACAGACGGCACTTGTGCCTCACGGCTACGAAAATTACCTGTCCCCTCAGAAATATTGAACACCAAGTCAAGTTGTTCTTTGGGCGCGTTACTTAAAAAAGCACCGCCGCCGCCCAGTCTTATAACTTGGTGACCGACAGAGCTGATGGCGGCAGATAGCGCATCTATCGTTTCCGGAGAATCATATTCTTCAAATGCATCATCGGGCACCCCTTCCGCCTGTGCCGCCTGCTGTTTTATATCATAACTTAATCCGATTTTCATTAAGAACTGCAGTCTGCCTTACCAAGCCGAGATGATATCCTCGCGCGTTGCGTCAAAGTGTTCTTTATAAGCCATTAAATTGTCGGGGTTGGAATAGTGAATGATTTTACCTTGATAGTTTCGTACAATCAGCTCATCCGGCGTGCGTTCTAAAACATAGTCTGGCCCGGCAGGAACTTTGCCGCCGCCGTTAGGTAAGTCAATAACATATGCCGGTATGGCCAAACCGGATGTAAAACCGCGCATGCCTCGAATAATTTCCACTCCTGTTTCCACCGGTGTCCAGAAATGCTCCGTGCCGGCCACATTGTCGCACTGGAATAAATAATATGGGCGCACTTTTATGCGCAGCAGGCTCTGGCACAGTTCAGTCTGTGTTTCCACGTTATCATTAACGCCTTTGAGCAGCACGGCCTGATTGTTCACCGGCACACCTGATCTAAGCAGTAGATCGCAAGCACGCGCTGCCTCAGGCGTAACCTCGCGTGGATGGTTAAAATGCGTATTGAGCCAGATTGGGCCATATTTGGAAAGCACTCCACACAACTCATCGTCCACACGCTGCGGCAGCACCACAGGCGCGCGCGTACCAATACGGATAATTTCGACATGCGGAATACGGCGTATCCCAGCCAGCACTTCTTCAAGGCGAGCAGTGGATAATGTCAATGGATCCCCGCCTGAAATAATTACGTCTCTCACTTCTTTATGCTGGCGGATATATGTCAGCATAGCCTCAAACTGTTCATTAGTGCGCACCCATCCACCGCGCCGCCATTCGCGCTTGCGAGTGCAATGACGGCATAGCATAGGACAAATGTCCGTTAACACCATAAGCGCCCGATCGGGATAGCGGTGCACTAGGCCAGTAACTACTGAGTGCTCTTCTTCCGCCAGGGGGTCTTCCGTACCGGCATAAGCATCCGAAAGTTCACACGGAGACGGCAAAGCCTGCATACGGATAGGATCATATGGATCATCCGGGTTCATTAAGGACATATAATACGGTGTGACAGCCAGGGGGTATTTGACACTCACCAAGCGCAGTTGAGAGCGTTCTTTCGCACTAAGTGGAATATATTTGGACAAACCCTCAACGGTTACGATGCGATTGCGAAAATGCCAGCGCCAATCGTTCCAATGCTCTGAAGGAATGTTTATAAACAGACGGCGCGCAGCCAAATCCGCCGCGAGCGGAGGTTCATCTTCATCCTCCAAAACAGATGCATCAGCGGCGCTACAAAGCTTTCCCGCAGTTTTTGTGGGCGATATAGCTTGAGATTTCATTATTTTAATCTGACATTCCTTATTAGACTTTATATCATCGGGATAGCTATATGTCAAGAAAATTTACGCATGAAACAGAGCGCCCTTCAAATTTCATAAAATTATTTTTACAGGATTAAGCATTTAAGGCAACTCAGAGAATCCTAGTCGTCCGCAGTCGCCAGTGCCGGCATGCCCGCAGAAGATACCGCCGAACGCGACGGATTTAAAACTAATAGTAATATCAGCAAAAGCACTAGAACATTGCGTAATATCAGAGCGTTCATAACCACTTGCTGCCCATCCGCCAGCCCCAAATAGTACATAGGATAAACATACCAAGTTAAGCAAGCTGCCAGAATGAATATCGCCCACCCAACCTTGTACCAACGCCCGCTAAACAGAGGAATTAAAGGACAAAGCCACAAGATGAACTGTGGCGAAAATACCTTGTTAGCAATGATAAATACAGCTACCGCGGCCATAGAAAAATTGATTATTCTAGAGGTTGTTTCCGCACTTAACGCCGATTGCCCCGACAGCCCAAGGTCGCGTCTCGTGCGACGCAGAAACAACACATACACGCTAAATAAAGCCAATCCCATAATGATAAAAGCGCTTTGGGCTAATGGCTCTGCAAGCGGTGAAGACACGTCAAAAGACATCGGCCCCTGTACAGGCGCAGCACTCACTAATCCCAGCGAGTTTAACAGCAGCAACAGCGAGGCATATAGGCTCTCCAGCTGCAAAGAGCGCCCGCTTTGAACCGCAAAAGAGTGTATGAACTCTCCTTTGCCAAGCCATAACGCCGGACCTGCGATTAGAACAAGCGTTAATAAAAACGCCGCCAAAGAAGGCAAGAGGCGACGTACGCCGTCGCGCTGCCACTGGTATATAAGAAACAACGGCGCCAGCACAGCAGGGTAAAGCTTGGTCATCAGCCCAATTGCCAACACCACCCATGCTACCTCAAACTTGCCGCGACAGAAAGCGTACAATGCCGCAAGAGTAATTACCGCCGGAGCAAGATCAAAGCGCTGCACCGTAATAGAGCCTATAGCAAACACCGCCAGCGTATAGCAAAGAAGAGCAACTCCTGATGATACGCGCAACCGGCGAGCCATACCTAATACCAGAAAAATCCCGGCCATACCAAACAGCATCATTTCCACCGCAAAAGCAGTGCAGTACCCGCTGAAATCATGTGTCGCTAAATACGGCAGATAGAAAATAAGCAGCGCTATCGGCGGGTATTCCACAGAAAAATCCCGGTATGGTATAAACCCTTCTCCCATCCACGAGGCATACTTGTAATACAATCCTATATCCGAACCGCCATGCTGGAAAACACTCATGTAAACCACCAAATTTAGCAAGCAGACCAGCGCTAATAAGCCCCACTTCAAATACCTAGTATTAAGCATCTATGACACCACCCGAAGTAACATAAATGCTGCGAGCAGAGTCTAACAAAAGAGAGTCTTGTTGCGACTGAGTAATATTTCTCCAAGGATTAAGCGGATTGATTGGCACCTCGGGATAAGCCAGCGCCGACTGAGCAAAAAATATCACTCCCCAAACAAGCAGCGCGGCAGTTATGCCGCGCAATGCTCGCTGTGATAATTGCTCCAGCCATAATGCTGACAATAGCGTTAACGGCATCAGACCGGGTAAGGCATAACGCGCCAGCACGATAAAAGGCATACCGGCTATGTCAGAAGAAGCTGTCAGCTCATACATCAAATATAACCCAAACACCGCCGCCACCCAACCAGCTAGCAACAGCAACAAGTCTGTGCCAAACACATTCTTATGAGTCCTATGGTATAAAGCCCAAACTAAAGCCGCCAAACCGGGAATCAGTAAAGGATACCCGATAAGCCATGCGACTGTGGTTTGCCTTATATTAGCCTGAATGTACTGCCAACTGAAGCCGACCGGTAACCCAGTATACTGAAAACCAAACCTGAGCGGCGCTCCAAACACAGCGTTTTGATACATTAAAAGCCCGGCAAGCGGAAGAAGCATCCCTAGGCAAAAACATAACGCAGAAAATACAATCTCTTTCTTTCTTCCTTCCAAGCGCGCCTTTGTCTGAAGGTAAATAAAATGCGCTAGAAATGCACCAACAGCCCAAGTATTGGCGTAATTGGCAAAAACACTCCATCCTAATCCAAGGCCTGCGAGAAACAGCAAGCCATAAGCAGCCATTAGGCTCAACTCGCCGCGGCGCAGACAATAATAAATATAAAGGCCTCCGCCTATGCCTAAAAAAGCCGCCGCCGCAAAAGTATCGGCATAAGCGCGCTGTAGCATAGCAAGCGCAACCGGGGAAAAAATCCATAATAACGCACCTACGCAAGCTGTTCGTTCATCTCTGATACGCCTCAGCAGCAGATACACCACCGCAGCCGCGCCGGCAGCCAATAACACATTAGCCAGCGCATGTGCATGGACATAATGAAATGGCAACAGGTAGAAAATGTAACCCGGGGCTTCCGTATAGGCATAATTCTGATTATCGATTTGAGTATACTGATCTAGGCTTGCGCCGCTTGCTTGCGCCTCGCCGCTCTGCAGGTAAAAGGTATCTCTATCTAATACGAACTGCCCGTCGGCAAAGTTCTGCACAGCATACTGTAGCGACCAGTCGCTGTTCTCTTTCATGTGCTGCGGAATAACCAGCATTAATACCAAAGCCAGCACCAGCCCCAGCGCTACAAAGCCGCGACAGCACCAATTACGCCCTGTCTCAGACATAATATAAGCTGCCATTTTAGTATAATGAGACATATTAATCTCAATCACACTCAGCGGCAGCACTGATATTGCATAATTGGTTAATCAAGATCATCACAGTTCTTTACGTCTTAGACTTAACCAAGCGCCATACACCCCGAGAACTATTAACCCGGCAACTACCGCAAGCGCCCCCCATGCCACATTGCCTGCCGTGCCTAACACCAGCTGATTACCCCAGTTTATCAGCTCGCCCGGCAGAAAATGCCCTACTCTTGGCAGGATTGATAATAACGAGACTATTATGATTACAGCCATCGCCAGGCCGCCTGCGGCTATTTGGCTTTTCATCAAGCTGGAAAAGAATATTGTGATCACCAAGCAGAAAGCGAAGTATACCGCCATGAGCAGCATTTGATACACAAAACCCATCACGCTGACATCATTAAAGAGCAGCAATGTGTAAATACAACATGCCAAGCCGCTCAACAGCAGACCAAGCAGCATATTAAGCCACTCCGCTGTTAATTTAGCTACTATAAAAGACAGGCGCGATACCGGCTTAGAGAGCAGTAACGCCGCCGTGCCGCTCCCTATTTCTTTAGTTATGGCCCCCATAGCCAGCAGCACAGCCATCAATACCCCAAACTGAGCGATATTCGAGGCATAGCTCAATATTGCATCATTTGATACGGGATCTGACATCTCAAAAATAATTCCGTCTGTACCAGACATAGAATTAATTATTTCAGGTAAATATTTTGTCATCACAGGCGATAACAGGCCAAAAATGAGAAACACCGCAGCAACAATAATGACCTTATTAGTGCGGAACTGCTCCTTGATTTCCTTGCGCAATAAAACCCCAAACCCCTTCATGATCGAACCTCATCTTCCACCAGTTGTACGAAGATATCCTCCAGACTAGGCATTGTCATTTCATAACGCACTAAGCCCAAGCGGTTAGCCGCGATCATCTGCGGCAGTTCTTGCTTGGCTGCCTGCACATCACCGGCCTGTACACGCAAACCATAAGCACTACTAATCTCCAGTTTCTCCACTTTCTGCACCCAAGACTGCCCTTCCAGCAAAATAATAAATTCCGCGGGGTCACTATCCAATTCTAAATCAAAAGAGGATAGGGCAAAACGCCGGCGCAACGCTTCTACTGTTGATGTTGCGATAAGTTTGCCTTTATTTATGATAGCCAAACTGTCGCAAACACGCTCCACATCAGAGAGGATATGCGTTGACATGAACACCGTCGTGGATTTCCTCAATTTCAGTATGATGTTGAGCACATCACGCCGCCCCATAGGGTCAAGGGCTGAACAGGGCTCATCCAAAAACAATACCTTCGGACGATTCATCAGCGCCTGAGCCAGTCCAAGGCGCTGTTTCATACCTCGCGAATAGCCGCCTATTTTTCTCTTGCCGGATTTCTGCAAGCCAACAAGCTCCAATAATTCATGACTGCGAGACACGCTGTCAGCAAAAGGAATGTGATGCAGCTCTCCAACAAATCGCAAAAACTCTTCTCCCCTCATCCAGTCATAGAAATTCGGCACGTCGGGCAAATAGCCAATTTGCGCACGCATCTCAGGCGCATCTGCGACTACCTCATTCCCATTCACCCATGCGCACCCAGCGCTGGGGCGGCTCATTCCCATCAAGAGCTTGATCATCGTCGTTTTACCAGAACCGTTAGGCCCCAGAAAACCGAATATGCTACGCTCCGGCACCTCAATTGTAACCCCGTCAAGCGCCACTTGCGCGCCATAGCGCTTACTTAAATACTCACATCTAATAGCAGACACTATATAACCTCCATAGTGCAGGTAACCATCGCGGCTATTCCTCGTATTTTTCTTCAGGTCTTTCACTACGCCCTAAGATAAAATAGAGAATGGGGCCAATGATGCCGACAAACACTACGACCAATATCCAAATAACCTTGTTATTACCACGCACATACTCGCGGCGCAGGATATCCACCAACGCCCATATCATCAGACCCATTTCCAATAAGGCGATGGGAATTATAAGCATCAAAAAGGCTGCTATAGACATACCCAGAGTATCAACTATATCCATAACTCAATCCTCCTAAATCGTCGTAAAATTCGGCTTAAGCATTTTATATGTATCGGCTATTGCTTCGTTGATTACCTTCGCATCACTGAGTACCGGCATAAAGTTTGTGTCGCCGTTCCAGCGCGGCACAATATGGGTGTGTATATGTTGATCTACCCCGGCACCGGCCGCACGCCCCAAATTCATCCCCACATTAAACCCATCGCAACGGAACAACTCGCGTAAAATAGCCACGCAACGCGAAACAATGCGGTAGTGCTCATTACGCTCGTCGTCATTTAAACCATCCGGCATACCGCAATGGCGCAGCGGCGCGACCATGATATGTCCTGCATTATACGGATAGCGGTTCATGATAATGAAATTATGCGCGCCGCGATACAGTATCAAGCTAAGCTCATCGTTGTCGCGCGCCGGATAATCGCACAGGATACAACCGACCTCTTCGCTTCCTGTTGCCTGTTTAATATATTGTATTCGCCAGGGAGCAAACATATAATCCATATTGAGCCTCCGCAATCCATGGCTATTCTAGAATGACAAAAGCAGGATGTCAAAACCACGCAGAACAATGCGACAAATTCCGGTTTGTCTGTTTGCCGATGCTCTACTTGACGGATATAATGAACCTAAGGAGTTAAAAATATTTTGCATTATCCGGACCAGTTGTTGTATCAGGTAACCAAGCCGGCACGCTACTCCGGCGGCGAATGGAATGCAGTACGCAAAGACTGGGAGCGTACACCTCTCAAATTCGTGCTCAGTTACCCGGATGTCTATGAAATCGGTATGTCGAACATGGCCGTTGGCATACTATACGAGCAGATAAATGCATTTCCTAAATGCTTGGCCGAGCGCGTTTTCACACCTTGGACAGACATGATGCAGATGTTGCGCGCCAATAAATTGCCTCTTCTCAGTTTAGAGAGCGGACGCTCCTTAGCCGAATTTGATGTCATCGGCTTTTCTCTTGGCTATGAGTTTACATTTACCAACATACTATCCATGCTTGATCTAGCAGGGTTGCCTGTTTGGAGCAGAGAGCGCGACGACTCCTATCCGCTTGTGATTGCAGGCGGTAATGCCGCTCTAAACCCCGAGCCTGTTGCGGATTTTATCGACTTATTCGTCATAGGCGAAGCAGAAGAACTCATGCCGTCATTAATCGCTCTTTTGCAGCAGTTTAAGCAGGCTCACGGGCGCCTTAATAAAACTCTCCTGCTTAGAGAAGCCGCCAAGCTGCCCGGCGTTTATGTGCCATCTCTGTATGACGTTACCTACGCCGACGGATATTATCAAGTGCTTGTTCCTTCAGTTCCGGAAGCATCGGCCCGTATACGGCGTCAGCTCGTATCAAAACTGCCGCCGCCGCCGGTTAAGCCGGTAGTGCCTTATATTGAGGTAGTACACGACCGCGGGGCGGTGGAAATCGCGCGCGGATGCTCACATGGCTGCCGCTTCTGTAACGCCGGAATGGTCTACCGCCCGGTGCGCGAGCGCCCGCGTGAAGAAATCATGCAAGCAATAGCCGCTATAACAGAAAACAGCGGCTATGACGAGGTGTCGCTGGTCTCTCTTTCCAGCGGAGACTACTCCCAAATCGACACTCTTGTGGCGGACATAAATACCAAATACGGCACAAAGCTAGCGCTATCACTGCCAAGTCTGCATATTGACGCTCACGCTATCAAATTAGTAGACAATCTGCCCGGAAGGCGTAAGAGCGGGTTAACCTTTGCCCCAGAAGCGGGTTCAGCAAGATTACAACGCGTCATCAATAAACATATTCCGGAAGAAAATTTACTTGCCACCGCCGCATTAGCTTTCGAACGTGGTTGGACAGCTTTAAAACTATACTTCATGCTGGGACTGCCTACTGAAAGCGACGAAGATGCGGAAAATATTATAGAACTTGTGCGTAAAGTCAAAGCGCAAGGAAGCAAAGTCTCAAAACGCGCGCCCCAAATTCGTCTTACGCTTTCAACGTTCGTGCCCAAACCGCATACCCCTTTCCAATGGGTAGCACAGGAGAAAACAGAGAACATCTCGCGCCGACACGAATTGCTAAAGCGCGGTTTGGCAAAACGCGATGTGAAATTCTCATGGCAGGACACGCGAGTAAGCCTACTGGAATCCGTTATCTCGCGCGGCGATAGAAAAATTGGCAGGGTAATATACCGCGCCTGGCGCATGGGAGCATGCTTTGACGGCTGGAGCGAATACTTCAACTTTGAGTTATGGCATAAGGCTATGCAGGAAGAAGGCATTGATCCGCACTGGTATGCATGTCGCGAGCGCCCATTGGATGAAATCATGCCGTGGGCCCATATTGATACAGGGGTTTCGGCAGAGTTTCTTAAGAATGAGTATAGTCATGCCATGAATGCTGTGCTTACCCCAGACTGCCGGGCTTCCGGATGCAACATTTGCGGGCTGGAAGGACAATGGTGCTAAAATAAGAGCATCGAGGATATTTTGTTTTGAAATTTTTCTGGCAAAAAAATAAAAAATTGTTGGGCGAGACGCACGAAGCACGGGAGGGTACTTTCCGTTGTGAGATTTGCGGCTTTATACAACCTGCGGCTGCTCTTTGCGGCACGGCTACGGATACACAGGAGAGCCCTCGCAAAACATATGCCGTTTGTAGCACCTGCGCGCTGTGGCTGGGATTTGGCACCGCGCATTTCCCGCCAAGTACAACTTTCACTATTTCAGCCCGGCAACACGACAAGATTAAAGCACTACAGGATGAATTTGAAAAATGCGGCGGGTTTGAACGCACGATGATGCAAATAACTGCGCCCACAGATATCAACAGCGAAAAATGCCGCGATAGCGCCGCTCTGCATAGAAGCTTCGAGCAAACACACGTTTTTCTAGACGGAATCCCTATGCTGAAGAGCCTGATAAAATTTCGTTTTTCCGTGCTATCAGCCAACTTGATGGATCTCTCAATACGGCTCACAAGAGGCGAGCCGGTCACGCCGAAAGAGATTAGAAACGCCAATAAATAACGATGCCATATAACACAGGGGCGGAAGGCTTTTGGCCTTCCGCCCCTGTGTTATATCCAAGCATAAACAGCTCTTATTATGCTGACGGTTTCTCTTCTTTTGTTTTAATACAAGTAAGCCCTACCAACGTGTCGCCCTCATCCAGCCTCATCAGTTTTACGCCTTGCGTGGCACGCCCCTGGGTAGTAATACCCTTGCGCGGATCGTTCTCTTTAACTGGCGTGCGGGTAATAATACCATTGGCAGACACAAGCATAACCTCGCTATACTCGTCAACCGAAGTCGCCGCTACAACCTTACCGGTTTTGTCAGTGGTGTTAAAGGTAATAACGCCGCTACCTGCACGATGCTGCACGGGATACTCGGCAAGAGCTGTGATTTTACCAAAGCCCCCGGCCGTAACCACCAGCAGATAACCCTCCGGATCCACAACATCCAAGCTTACCACCTGATCATCGCCAATCATTTTAAAGCCGTCCACGCCTCCGGAAGCCCTTAAGCTATCGCGCAACTCGTTAATCGGGAAGCGTATGGACTGTCCATTGCGAGAGATCATAATCACTTCATTATCATCAGTGCCCAACGCCGCCGACACCAAACTATCATTCTTATCTAAATCCATAGCTAATAGTCCTGATGAGCGTACTGAGCTGAAAGCTCCGATGGATACCTTCTTAGCCTCGCCCATTACGGTAGCCATCACCAAGAATATCTCCGGATCGAAACTGCGTACCGGCACCACAGCCGTAACTTTCTCCGTCGGATTAATCGGGAAGAGATTAACCACAGCCGTGCCCTTGGAAATACGAGATATATCCAGCGGCACTTCATGGCATTTGATACTGAATACGCGTCCCTTGTTAGTAAAGAAAAGTATAGTATCGTGCGTATCAGCCGCCAGCAGGAATCGCACGGCATCCTCTTCGCGAGTAGACATGCCGATAATGCCGCGGCCGCCGCGATGCTGCAGGACATATGCATGAGCAGGAACACGCTTGACAAAGCCGCGTTCTGACAGAGTAATCACCATGTCCTGATGCGCGATTAAATCTTCCTCAGAGAATCCTTGAGATTCCTCGCCCGTAATATCAGTAGCGCGCGGGTTACTAAACTTAGCACCAAGGGCTTTGGTTTCCTCTTTCACCACAGTACTGACTCGCTGAGGATTAGCTAAGAGGTCTTCCAAGTCAGCAATAGTTTTCTGAACCTGAGCCAACTCTTCCAGAATTTGATTGCGTTCCAAGTTAGCTAGACGGCGCAACTGCATATCTAGGATAGCTTGTGCCTGTAATTTAGATAATTTGAAGCGCTCGATTAAAGCAGTGCGCGCCGCATCGGCATTTGCTGACTGGCGAATGGTTTTGATGACTTCATCCAAGGAATCGAGCGCTATTTTAAGGCCTTCAAGGATATGGGCGCGGTCTTTTGCAATACGCAACTCGTATTGCGAGCGGCGCGTAATTACATCGCGGCGGAAACTAATAAAGAACTGCAACGCTTCTTTGAGAGAGATGACGCGCGGCTGGCCCTCAACCAATGCCAGCATGTTGACAAAAAACGCATTTTGCATCTGGGTTTGTTTGTAAAGGTTATTTAGCACCTGACGCGGATGTGTTTCGCGCTTAAGTTCCATGACAATACGCATACCCTGACGATCGCTCTCATCGCGCAGATCACTGATGCCTGTGACTTTCTTGGCCTTAATCAGCTCTGCTATGCGCTCAACCAGCGCCGCTTTATTG
>Ga0123353_10007266_pt1 | contig 14936 bp, 10 predicted proteins | sample TergutLab28metaG_3_FD_92763 | JGI IMG/M metagenome (GOLD analysis project Ga0123353, IMG submission 92763) | Labiotermes labralis P3 segment gut microbial communities from Petit-Saut dam, French Guiana - Lab288 P3 | ecosystem: Host-associated > Arthropoda: Insects > Digestive system > Gut ... | reverse complement strand
TGGGAAATATTCGCCTGTCCTGGGATGCAGTAGTAATCAACAGGATTAGGCTCGGTGGTCTTATTTATAGTTTAAACAGTTTCTTACAATTGAACATGTGCCAAGAATTACAGATTTTTGTAGTTGTATTTACGTATTCGGGTGCAAGTTAAGCCTTGTTAGTCTTTGTGATACTGATTCGTAAACCTATCATGTAATTCTCATCTATATCCAATTTTAATTGTGTCCAATTTGGTGATTATATAATATTGGCACATAATAAACATGTTCATTTCTTCACTCCATTATATGCGCTGACGTGGTTTCCCAGTTTCTACAGGTTGGGTCTGTTGTTGCTGTGTGGACCCGCGACGGGGTCTTGTGGTAGCCGTATGTGGGATGGCTCCATTTGCTCCACCAGTCACCACAGGAAACCGTCGCTCATTTTCCGCTGAATGTCCAGTTCCCAAACATCCAGCGCGGGTGATATGCTGCATACCCGAAGCAGTTCCCAAGGCTCGATTGACTTTGTTCTCCATTATCATGGGTGGAGGTGCATTTTATACCTTCTGCCAGGTTGGTTGGTGGATGGGGTAGTTTGGGGACTTGGTATTGGTAACTACGAGTGTTAAGGGTAAGGGTAGGTTCAGCACAGTCGCACCAGATAGTCGCCTCTTACGACCGGCAAGGGATTCCCTAGGTCAGGTTCAGGACAGTCGCACCAGATAGTCGCCTCTTACGACCGGCAAGGGATTCCCTAGGTCAGGCTCAGGACAGTCGCCCCAGATAGTCGCCTCGTACGACCGGCAAGGGATTCCCTAGTTCAGGTTCAGGACAGTCGCAACAGATAGTCGCCTGTTACGACCAGCAAGGGATTCCCTAGGTCTAGTCTTATACCTACACCTAGACGGTATTATTATTATTATTATTATTATCATTATCATCATCATCATCATTATGAAATATTCCGTTTTGAAGATTTACACTTAGGTACTTTTATTGTTTGTTGTTTACCTACACCATGAAATTTCCACTAGATGCTCTGAAATCCGGGATCGTTCTTACCACATCTCCCCTTCCCCCACCTTCTAAACAGGATGACCGAAGGACTACTGTACTATTCTTTTATAATTTTTTTTACCTTAAACAGCATATTCTTCAAAGGGACACAATATCCACAGTCCATGACGTAATTGCAAGAAACTGGTCAACATAACTCTCTGACGCAGCATGTTGTGTATTTATCGAGGTCCTTAACCCCTTTCTAAGGATCGACTCAGAAGAGCTTGGCGTGATCAGCAACTGTACAGTAGACAAGACCTAAATTTATCTCTTCGAGTTTTCCAGAATCTGTTTCTAAGAAACGGCTTGCGGTTGGCTCTGCTTCATATAAGCCTGGCAACAGAGTATTTGCTGCTATTGATTGCAACAACTACAGACCTCTAACAGCAATATGTTGCATACCTATGAAAACGAGTGAGGTTTTCCAGCCCAGTGAACAATTTGACCGGTAAGAGCAAGCCCACTGAAACCAGTATTTAACTCCGTGTAACAGAGTTATTGCTCGGAAGCTGAAACATTATTATCATTGAATCTGCAAGTTCATTATCATACCTACAACAGCTCGTCTGTTGACCTTATTCTGAAGCAGATGAATCCATTTCACAACCTTACGTACTATTTCCTTGAGATTTATTACAATGCTATATTCCTGCGTCTCCCAAGTTGTATTTTTTCTTCCGTTTTGTATCTAAATTTTATGTGAATTCCCAATTTTTTGCAATTTTTTTTATGCTTGTCCAGTCCCTCTCATCCCCCTTAATTTGTTCACTGTAATAATACCCTATTTGTTTAAGAGGGAAAATTATGAGACTTTTCGTTTTACGCGGGGCATTATCAACCTACGCCGCGCAACACTGCAGCATCCTAATGATAAGACGACAGAAAAATAAAGTCTGGAATTCTCGTTATGCGCTTTTCTCCAACTTCGCTTCTTACAGTCGGTAGGATATGACATTGTTATGGTAGCGTGGAGGGTCAAGAATTGAAGGGATATACCCTGACTAACTTCCTAGTCAATATTATGAAACAAAGGACTAACAATTGCAAAACAAATAAAACAAAAGTAACACACAAAACATTAAAGCAGCTTTCGTATGTAACGTCACGGCCCTGTCGGTTGCCTCGGCTGAGAATTAAGACAATTATCTGCTCACATATTGTTGTGATTGTTATTAACATCACTTCTTCAGGTTTTCTCCCTAAGTGCACGAATACAGAGTTTGAACAGGACCTTCTCCTTCAGTCCGTAGTTGCTTGACTTCTCTTGACAGCAAGAATGCTCAAAACCTCTCTGCCAAGGGTATTTAATAATTCTTACTTCCGTGTGTTCTTCATTTCAGATCATCCCCCCATGTTTAAACAGAATCATCTATTGGTGAATCACACCCATGATTCATAGATCATCTTTGGTAACGAAGCAGCCGATTGGCGCATCTTTATTGTCATCATAACCTGGACAGACGTCCTCTTTACCCCTAGTGACAACTTTCTCAGGCACAAGTCGGGAAATCACAGAACCTCTGCACAGGAAATACGATACACCAAGTTGTGGCAAAACACTTGCAAAATACCCGTGTGCTCGACTTGACTCAAAATACATTCAAACTGCTGTAACACACATCCTTGCCACAACTTTCTGCCGAGTTATAATCTGCGCGTGCAATAAACAGTAGAACGGAATGTGACAATTGGCAATACTCAATGCACAGTGACTGATTAATATGATTATTGTGTTTAACAAAAAAAATAAAGCTCATAACAATGAGTAAACAGCAAAATAAACGATAGAACATTAGATAGCAGGGCTCACATAACAATATGATATATTTGTTGACACCCGGTGGCACTACTATAGCACACAAATGTATGTGCGACCCTATTATATCCCTTCCCCCTTTCTCCACATCTTAACTGCGGTTCTGTGGCGTCCAAACCAAATATTAACTGGGTCATATCTTACACTTAAATCCTTTATTCTCATTCGGAAGACCTTTAAAGTTCTTGAATCTCTAGTACATTCATGTTTGAGGTCTGCTGCCCAAAGTCTGCATTTGTTTTCTTGAATTAGTAGTAGAATATTGTTTCGTTCCATTAAGAAAATAGGGCGTTTGTAAAGCATCTCGATGTGACGATTTTATCCGCCAGTCACTTAACCTCGCTCCATGTTCTGCCTCATTTTCCTGCTTCCTACAAAACTGTCCATTTCCAAACTTGCTTCGGTCTTCCTCTCCTTCCAGCTGTCTGTGGATTCCAAACCAATGTTTTTTTTACTGCATTAATCGACCTTCCCCTGAGTATGAGCGACCCATCTCCATTTTCTCATTCTAATTTTTAATATTATAGGCTTCTTTCCAGTAGCTTCCCACAGCTCATTATTCCTTATTATCTTTCGCCATCTTATGCCCGTTATTCAGCACAAATATCGGTTTAACACAGGTTTGTAATTTATTTATTATTTGGAAAATCACTTTCAAATTTTCGCACCCATAATACAGTACCGAATTAACGTTACAATTAAATACACGGATCTTATTCTCCTTTAATATATTCTTATTCCTCCACAATAGTTACAGTTCTACGAATGTCTCATTTTTCTTCTTGATCCGCGCTTTAACATCTTAACAATTCACCTTCGCCTACCGTCACAAGGCTACCAAGCTATATAAATTATTTGAATATTTCAATGTCTAGATCACTTACATTTATATTATAAGTAATATTTGAATTCATTCATAGCTCATTTGTTTTCTTGGAGTTAGTTTTTAATACAGCTTTTGTTGCTTCTGCCTGTAGGCTACCTATTCCTCGAGCATGTCTCTGTAAGTCAGTGACAGGAGGTAAGAATCATTTCTGTGTTCCAGATCCTCTAACCGTCCATGCAAACCCTATCTGATTCCCCTCTTTGTTTTGAGTTACTCTCCTATTATATCATCCACCGTTATGAGAAATGGCGTCGGAGAAAAAAATACAACCTTGTCGCACTCCGCTTTGTACTTTGAAGGCATCCGTTAAATTTCCTTCGTGAATGACTTGACATTCGTAGTCGCTATACAACTCTTGATAAATTTAATATCTTTTCGGACATTCCATATTGCTGTAGGACATATAATAAATATTTGTCTTCATTAAGCTGTCATGGTTCCGCCTTACGTATGTACTCATTCGAGCACTGATCGGTACTACATAACATATGTGTGTGTATAAAACTGCAGGTAAGAGAAACTGGCCAAAACCGGCGGCCGTGTTTGTCTTAGGCTTCTATCTGCAGTCATTTGCTTGCTGGAATTGTGGGTTCCAATTCCCCTGAATGAATAGATGTTTTATGCGTGTTATTTGGGTGTTGTGTAGGTAGCGGCCAGCACGACGGCTTGATCACTCGTTCAGGGGAGTCCTTCCGTGTGCGTGAGTGTTTGTTTGTGTGTCTAATTGTGTTCTATATAGAAACCTCAAAAATGAGGGGACTTAGGCCCGAGCAGGGCTTTTGCGCCACAGGAAGGGAGCACGTGTAAGGCGGAGATGTAAATAGGACAATAATACAACGGACCTTAGGTGGGATGGCAGAGTTTTGAGTGGATTCGTCTGGCTCAGGTTAGAAACCAGGACCTGGCTGTTGTTAACAAAGTCATGAATCTTCTGATTCTACAAAACGCCGGTAATATCGTGACTACGTGGAAATCCATTAGATTCTCAAGGAGGCCTCTACTCCACGACAGCAGTCGCAATACGAATACGACGTCATCAAACTGTGGTTTACGGAAATATCGAATTCTCTGTACTCCCCCTATGTATTGTACCTTCATAGCGTGGAGAAGGACATTCATTTTACCTTACCATAGCCACTCTTGTAAACTTTACCAGCGACTCGATCTAAGGCGTGTGCAGTCTTTTAGGGATCGTGGGCTCAAATTAGACTCGGCAGATATATGGATATATGTGTTGTTATGTTTGTTTCTGTAATTAGAACCTTCCTTGTACCTGTCTCCCTTCAAAGGAATCCTACGAAATGTCTACAAATAATATTCTCATACCAAGTAAAGAAGAAGTAAGAGGTCTCAGACCTCATTGGCATTTAAGGCCATGGAGTTCCGTTTGCATTCTCATAACCAGAACGTTCATTACCTCAACATATATCTTACATTGTCAGGCTCAGTTATTCTGCAGTTGTGTTTTATATTTTAACCAACAGAGCCATTACTCCGTCTTCTATTGGGATATGAATGTTTTTTTATGTCAATATTGCAACACATAGGACTTAGACATTATAATGAAGCTGGAATAGTTGGGAGTAATATTTAAAACTTTACGCAAGTATTCCTATACCGGCAGAGGGCTTTAAAATTCACGGAGCTCTAAAATATTGGCAATACCTATGTAATAAGAACCAACAAAATGCACACATTTACATTAATGTTTTAATTTAATTATAGTGCCTTCGACATGTTTCGAACATCCAGGTGTTCGTCCACAGGAAGACTTGTTCATGCAGTTTTAATGTATTTCTTTTATGCATCCATATAAGCAGTCTGGTCGCTAGCAGGATGTGTTTCATATCAAACATGTCGAAGACACTAGAATAAAATTAAAACTTTAATGTAAAAAGTATTCATTTTGTTGGCTCTTTTTACTTAGGTATATCATTATGCACGGTTCAAGAAACGTAAAAATATTTGCAGTAACATGGAATGGATTAAATACCTTTTTATGCCGGATTAGTTCGGTGTCAGGATACAGGGAACGTCAGAGCCAGAACATTCTAACTGTTTCGTACAGACTTCTATTTATATGTCGCTGTTTAACCGCAGCGTGGTGGCGGAAGTAGTCCTCGGGTTCTGCAAGCATGTTAACAGCATCGTAATTTGGAAACCCGTGCAATACGTTCGGCGACAAAATATCAAAATTGTGTTATAGACGAAACTTAGGGCAAAAGTACCGTATAAACCTCTGGTTGTGGCGATATGCTTTTTGGAATGAGATTCTCTGTTCAATAGACATGCATAAAGGTTACATTTTCAGTCGATAGATGCAATTTGTCAGTCCACAGAGTTGGTAACTATTACAGAACCAGCATTTTAAAAGTTATGTATTATATATAATATATACGTACAAACAACACATCAGGTCCCTTGGCAATAAGCGAGAAAATAATTCAATGTCTAACAATCTCAAAAGAAAGAATGTAAAACATACAAAAAAGGAAAATGAGTAATATGATTGGAAATATGTGTGACAATTTAGAAGGAGAAATGGGACTTCTAACAATCTGCTGACTTCAAAGTCTGAGCATTTAAACTGATTTTCTTATCATTTTGCGTGAAATTTGTTAAAGCAGACTCTTCCAGTTTTTATGGAATTTGAAAACAAAAACCGGATAAAATAAGACTATCACCAAACTCTGTACATGGGTTTCAGGAGATTTATAGGAATGTAGCAGGAAGAACGACGTCTTAACTGTATTTTGTTCCCTGACATAGAGCTTCTGATTACTTGTTCTAAAGTTAGTCGACCGTAAAAGAGGTGGAAAACTGAGGGACTTTGGTCAGGTTATAAAAAGTTGTATTTTCACTGTTATTAATCAGACAAGAAAGATCATGTCGTTACAGGATTATAGTTCGTTGCAATAAAATCTCTCACTCGATTCCGAAAATAAATGCAGTTTTGTTTAAGATATGTTAAATAATACATTTCTGACACACTGAAAATGATACAAAGATGGATGAAATTTAAATAAGTTAAAGAACGAGTGAAATATAGGCTACGTGTTTTCGTTTCCTTTTCTCCTTATTTTTAAATCCAAATTATATTTATGTAACTTCGTTAGGATCTTCAAGTATCACGTAAGGAATAAAACAACGAAGAAAAACACATGGCTATAATAGATCTGATCCTTTATTTTTGGCCATAAATATTCAGAATTATTTTCCAAGTTACATATACATCACTTGAATATATCACCCTTTACCCTCCACCTGTAATCAAAAATATATTTTGAGTGTTTCATTATTTTATTTGACGTCACGTCTTTTATAGTAGATTAGCTAATGTATTTCGGACGAAGGTTCAGCAATTAGGCAGGACACTTCTGGTGCAGTACGGTCTGTAAACTGACCAAGCTGTAAATCCCTGAGATTTCTTGATCTGCTGTGCACATCTGATGTCGTCACTGATGTTATCATTTCTGAGTTCTGTAAGGAAATTGACAAGTTTGTTATTCTATTTTAATAGAGTGAGAGTAAAGACTCTCGGTTGAATTTAATACTCCTGATTTTTACGGAAACATGGTGTCCGGATTCAACTTAGGTCAAAAACGTAAAATATGAATTTGTGCCGATAGTCCTGGAATATTGAAGGAACTGGTTGTTGTGTGACATACATTTAATAGCCAAAATATATACATAAACTGACCTACCGACTTCTTCAAGTGACCGGTCTTGTCATGACAGGTTTTTAAGGATATTTGGATATTTTTTTTCTGTAAGCGCTATAAACAGAGTTTGCAGGTATAAACAAGAGGCGGAAGTTTCTGTGCATCAGTTATGCCTCAGACAATGAGCAATGTCAGCACTTTAACCAGTGTCACAGGCCTTGAATTATCACATTTTGGACTGCCATACGAAGTAGAAGTCACTACCTACATTAGCGCGTTCTGCCACCATGTTTAAAAGAGAATTTTTGGTAGGAAGGCGATTCTTGAAACTCCCCTTTTAAATTACGTAGATTAGTTATTTCGAATCATACTTAATTATGGGGAGTTAACGGTAAAATTTATCTAGTAAGGTATATTATGTACTATCGAGCAGGATATAATACAAGTTGTGGAACAAACCCCTCTGAAGAAAAAATATGGAGTATCGTGAGCTGTTGCCCGAGGGATAAATGTACCGTGACACATAGCTCATCACTCACCTTCATCTAGTGCAAAGGTTAAGCATCAATGGAGCCGTACCTCCACCATCTCTATGCCTTCATAACATGTAAATGGACACAATTAATTTTTAAAATATTATTTCTGCTATTTGACATCAAGGAAAAATCATACGTACCAACAACATATAACTAAACCTTACCATACTGTGCGATAAAAAAACGTGACGTGAGTGTCCAGAGACAAGTGTTTTGGCCTTACCTGCGCAATTAAGGTTACATGACCCGCCTCTGCCATTGTCTCTGCACCAATATCTGTTGTTGATCTGGAAGTATAAATTAACCTATTATGAACATAATTACATTCAGTTGTAGATGAGCGATAATAATAATAATATATAGCTTAGATAGACAAATAGATTTGCATTTGGTTTTGGGGCCTTTCAGCCCCGATGCACCCAGGCCTTGATTAGGACGGACCCTTTGTGCCCCATATCGAATCATGGGAGCCCCGCAACCTTACTATAGTTCCAGGTGGTTTAGTGAACCATTAAGTTACTTTTCAGATTGAACTCGTGTGACTCACGAAAACGTGTAGTGTCGGGTTATTTTTTACAGGGCAACGAATTTACATAAAACCAGAGCACTTATAGCCTTCTGAAGAGAGTCCATGCTCCACGCATGTTGAGTTTTTTCAATGGAAACAAGTGATTTTATTTTCTTATTGTAGAATAATCTAGTTCTTACCTGGAATATACCGTTGTCCCTACTTCCATCCGAATTGGGTGGGCCTTGAGCCGCCGTGTTCAGCGAACTTTCACGCTGAGCTATGCATATCCCTGTAGAAATACAAGTGACATACATGCAATCACAAATTTCAAAATTCTGCAACATGTAATCAGTCACAAAGAGAACTGTAAGAACTCGTTACATAGACGATCATGCATTCTTATCTCAACGTGTTTCGACATATGTTACTTGTTGATCCTCAGTAAGTGTTGTTTCCAAAGAATGTGATCAAATACTAAGTTCTAAATGTCTTCGAAAGAATGCCTCGCGAGGATAGCCATGTATTAGGGGATGACACATGTTGTAATTACAAATGGTTGTTAATTTAAAAGCTGGTTTGTATAGAATCCTTCATTTTTACTTAATTCATGAGAAGGCTAAACAGTCGAACTTATAACATTACAAGATTTCAACTTTCCTTTACTATCTTCAACTATTACTTTCTGTGACTTTCCAGTAGCGCCTTGACTTAAAAAAATGAACGTTATGATAAAGGTTTTCAGGTTTTCAAGTGTTAAATTTATGGTATTATACCTTTTTTTTTATTAAGGGGGAAGCGGTTCACTGAGGGTGTTAATCGAAAGAACCGCCATTTGAAAGTAATATTTTGCTGGAGATGGAGACAACAGAAGGGTCACGAAACATTGCTATATATCCGCCCCCTGGCGCGGTATACCTCCCGAAAGGCTTATAATGCACTGGCGAGTTCGCGAAAGCTTCAAATGTTACAGCTCTGCATGTAGTCCGAATGGGAGTTGAAGTGTTTGTACAATATGGAGTATCCGTGTTACATCCTATGCGTACGACCTAACACGAGCATGCGAAATTAGCCGTGGAGATTAAATGTTGAGGAGGGTGATGGGGGAAAGATTATTATGAGTTATTACCAGAACAGCTTATGAAGTTGAATGTCCTGCTGTTGGTATGTGCTAGTGTATCTTGTCCGATGTTTTTAGTTAAAGCAGTATTAGTTTATTTGAAAGGTAAGTTCGCAGAATTAATCAACTAAAATATTCGTAATTTCCTCACGGAGCCAATGCGTCTGCGTGAATACCAGAGTGAGTGGCTGATCTCCTGGTCTTTCTCGTTAAAATGGTTTTGCTTGGAAGTTAGCCTAATGGCAGGAACAGAGTAGTATTATGATTCTAACCAAAAAGAGGTAACTTACCCAGGAGGACTTTCTGAGCCCGACCCTCAAAGGTAGGAGACAACTTACAAGGAGTGATGAACAGTGAGCCGATTGCATAAGTTTCCTGTTGGTGGTTAAAATCGCATTACCGCCATGTTCCTTCTTCCTGCTAACCTCCGTACAATAAGCTTGCACTGTGTGCATACACTTACAGGAGTGAAGACTGCTCACAAATATAGTAGTGGGGACATTCTGCGTAGGGACCAAATGGTGGCGTAAGGTAACGGTAGTGGTAAAGTTCAAACTAGAAGAGGCCAAGAAGGCTCAAAAGGGAGTAGAGAAATACCTCTTCTCTTTCCTTAACCTTGGCGCAAGATGGGGTGTGTGGTCAACGCCACGCCCCGGCCGCTTTACCCCCGGGAAAGACCCGGTACTCATTGTATGGGAGGCTGGGTGGGCCCCAGCGCCAGTATGGACGGATGCGGAAAATCTCATCCCTACCGGAATTCGATCCCCGGACCGTCAAACCCGTAGCGAGTCGCTATACCGACTGAGCTATCCCGGTCCATTGGTGGCCTAAAGTGAGAGGAAAATATTAAAATGTATCTGGTTTTTAACTGGACAATGATGGACTTTGTGTTAAAAACCTTACAAATCGCAGGGTTTTGCAAGTAATATTAGTGCAGTAATGTAGTTTGATTGTTGTAGCGTAGCAATACAGTACGTCTAGTGTGACGATACCGAATATGTTTACACCCTGCTTATTGTATGAATAGTATCCTGTGAAACGTTGGTATACTTCTACCGGATTACACGGCGTTACACTCTACAAGACAACACTCTTCAATTAACCAACGCGGCACCCTCAGGTATCAAATTGGATAGAATTTAGTATGTATAAAAACATTCATTCCTTCAAAGGTAAATGCATTAATATTCATGTTTCTCCTGTTGATTATATAAGCGTAACATCTATCAACATTTTCAGTCACAACGAAACCACACTTTACGATGGAAAATACTGATCGATATTTGGGCCCGCACGTATATGAATGTAACCCAATATCCTACGTTCTAACAAATTTAGAAAGGCCACTCCAACGATAACAAAAATAATTAACAACAAAAAAGCAGAGACAATAAACAAAGAATTCAACATGGCAGAGTCCACATAACAAAAACCCCAAACACACCCTAAAACTGTCATACCGGCGTCATTTACTCTCGCTTTATGTTTGTTATGTGTAATTTCAGAGAAAATTGCAGTACTTCTGTTCCTCTGTCCAAATTTAAAAAATGAATAGGCTAGACGGAAATTTATGTTAAGCTTCAAGTTGAACATAGGGTGAAAATATTGCGAACAAATTACTTTGGGGAAATTTGAAATGCACGCTGAAGTTTAATGCGAAAAAAATATTTAAAATTGTAGAAAATTAGACTCACAGGTTGCCTGTTCGTTTGCCGGAACTCCGTGCTTCCTGAGTTCTGCCAGAAGTTGACATGGAGTGAATACCCTGGCGAGGGACGTGTGGGCCGTCACAACAACCAGGATCAGACAGACGCTCACTGCTCTCATCGCGGCGCTCTTCTGTAACATAACATAAGAGCAAAACACTTGTTTAATACAATGCGGCGTATTGTGACAAAACAACGTACAGCATGAGGCTTACAGGGGGCAGAATTATGAAATCACGCTGTCTTTTAACTTCTGCTCTACAAGAGATGTGGGGTCAAAATCACGCTCCGTCCGCTTTACACTTAGGAGGGAAAAAACCGGTACTCCTTGAACAGAAGATGTGCCGGTCACAGAGTCAGTCTGAGTGTTTTGAAGGGGAAGATATATCTTGTCGCTGCTGCTTTATTTACAGGGAAGGAACTCGTGGTACGCGTTGTAATGGACTGGCTTATAAACGTAATGTTTACCCCGTAAGAGACCACGAAAGCCCGAAGTTGGGATAAAGGTATATGTCTACTCTTTCTTTAACCTTGGCGCTAGATGTGGATGGGTGGTCAACGCCACTCTCCGGCTGCTATACCTCCTTGAATAACCCGATACCCATTGTATAGGAGCCTCGTTGAGCCGGTCTGAACAGGTTCGGAAAATATCGCCCCCACCGGAATTCGATCCCCGGACCGGCCAGCCCGTATTGTGTCCCTATACCAACAGAGCTATCACTGCCCACAGTAGACTGGTAAATAAGTTACTATACACTCTATAGCAAGTACATAATTCCATTTATATTTGTACATACTCTCACACATTTAAAGGCACATCAGTTGTGTGTACGTGTGTGTGATATATACCTACATAGACATACGCTGTATCAGTGCGCATGACGTTTTATCCCAGGTGTCAGAAAGAAACAGACAACAAATTTACTCGAGAAGTCGTTTAAGCGCGAATTCCCTTCTCTTAATTTTTATACACCTTATTTAATTAAAAAACAGAAGCTGCAGTGCTGAGTTAGAAAAGAAGAAGATATTAAAATGGATCTCAGAGAAAGAGCTTTAAGGAGTGTCATCCCCGTTGTGTTAGTTAAAACATAAGGAAACAATTATGCATGGACATGGCCGTCATAACACAACTATATTGTCAAATATACATAATATGTCAACTACGTGTTTCGGCCAATACTATTTTTGGCCATCATCAAGTTGGATACAATTATCGGAGAAAACTACACAATATACAATACAGTATAACCATCAGTGGTGGTGTAAGTTGGTGTAAGTGTAGATGGTTATACTCTATCATATATTGTGTAGTTTCCTTCGATAATTGTATCCAACCTGATGATGGCCAAAAATATTATTTATTAGCCGAAATATGTAGTTGACATGTTATGTATATTTGACAATATATTTGTGTTATTACGATTATTTCCATGCAAAATTTTTCCTTATGTCAGAGGAAGAGCTTTGACGAAGTTAAGTAAATGCTACTAATTGAAGACAGAATTCAGTGACGAACTCTTGTGAAAGCAGCAAAGAGTTTTTGATTCTATAAATGACAGTAACTCTCACGACTCGCTGAGCGAATTTCGACTTTTCAAGAAAAATTCCGCTGCGTTGAATTGGTTGTTACTCATCATATTACAGAAAATTCCAATTCATTTTGCAAGGGCATAATTACACAATCCTTACGATTTTTAATAAGTTATTGGGAAATCTCTTTGAATTTAAATTCGAAATTCTAGTACTTTTAGATCCACTGACTAAGTCAGTGATCTAAAATTGACAGATGTAATGTATTTTGAGCAAGAAAGAATTTGCTGTAACTCATAAATACGAGTATAATGATTTTTTTGTAACTGAAATGTCGAAATATTGTGAAGTTTGACTTTAATATACAGTAGAATATTTTAATTTGTCTTTTCAAACAGGCATTTCCGAACCAATAATGACAGTTGTTTTTGTCCATGCCATGAAGGTGTATCAGGGGCGTGGATGTGTAGCTGTACTCTTATTTCGGCAATAGATGTAGGGGGCTGACGAATTGCACCCTCCGGTATATAATGTACTCGTACATGTTTTATTTTTGGACATGTTGTCTTTTTTTTACATGTTCTATTTTAAGATGTATTGTGTGTATTGTTGTTAGTTGTCTTGTGTGTTTTGTTGTAGCTGTCTTGTGTGTATTGTTGTCATCTTATGTGTATTTGTTGTGCTATGTTTGTATTGCTGTTTTTACTTTAGATACCGGACTGCTGGCTAGAAGTCAGTATTCGGAAGGTCCTGCGACCGGCCACTTCGACACAGGTTTTTCTTGGTTCCCCTATGTCTATAAGCAAATGCTGAGAAGTTCCAAAAATTCCAAGTTGCCACTACGTGTTTCTTATGTAGACCTCCCGACTTAAATTTACTAGAAACCAATTTAATATTTTGTATACATGTAAAATAACCACTGCCACCGGGTGACAACCTAATTGTAATTAATTAATTATTATTAATAATATTAATTATTATTATTATTATCCCCTTCTCCCGCCCCTCCCCCACCCGCAGGAAAGAACCGCCCAAAACATTGAAGAGAAGGCTGGATGAGCCCCGGTACAGATCAGGACATTTTCGAGAAGGAAGAATTTCTCTTCCCTTCCTGAATTCGAACCCCGAATCGTCCAGCCGGTTGTCTAGACACGATAGAGCACACACAAAAATTAACTTACCAGTAACGAGGCGATGCTCGGAAACAGAAACACTTCGGCTGCTTGAGGCTCCACATATTTATGTTAATTCTCACTGCCTCCTTACCCAGTCCTAAATGTTTATTCATCGTGACGCGAAGATAAATTTATCTGTCTAAAAGTACCTGAGTATTTTGCATATAATACGTACTTGTGCTATATTTACATGGAATTACTAAGCAATATTTACTTACTTATTTACTTACTTACTTAATTACTTATTTACTTACTTACTTACTTATTTACTTACATACTTACTTACTTACTTACTTACCCCGTGGATCATAGTCCTTCTTGGGAAGCTAACCGGTTTCAGCTAGTCAAGAAATTCCCCGTATTTTATGAAACCTGAAGTTTCATTACCGCATTCACAAGTGCCCGCCACCTGTCCCTATCTTGAGCCACATCGATCCAGTCCATACGCCCACATCCCACTTCCTGAAGATCCATCATAATATTATCTTCCCATCTACGTCTGGTTCTCCCCAGTGGTTCTTTGCCTCAAGTTTCCTTACCAAAACCCCGTACACGCCTCTCCCCTCCCCCATACGCACTACATGCCCCGGCCATCCCATTCTTCTCGGTTTTATCAGCCGCATAATGTTTGGTGAGGAGCACAGATCCTCATTATGTAGTTTTCTCCACTCTCCTGTTACCTCGTCCCTCTTAGGCCAAAATATTCTCCTCAACGCCCTATTTTCAAACACCCTCAGCCTACGTTCCTCCCTCAATTTGAGCGATCAATTTTCACACCCATACAAAACAACAGGCAAAATTATTATTCTGTATATCTTAATCTTCAAATTTTTAGATAGCAAACCGGAAGACGAAAGATTCTGCACCGAATGATAGCGAGCATTCCCTAACTTCAATCTGCTCTTAATTTCTTCCTGAATAAAATTTTGATTTGTTAAAGTTGTTCCCAAATATTT
>Ga0123353_10007265_pt1 | contig 14937 bp, 13 predicted proteins | sample TergutLab28metaG_3_FD_92763 | JGI IMG/M metagenome (GOLD analysis project Ga0123353, IMG submission 92763) | Labiotermes labralis P3 segment gut microbial communities from Petit-Saut dam, French Guiana - Lab288 P3 | ecosystem: Host-associated > Arthropoda: Insects > Digestive system > Gut ... | reverse complement strand
CAGATCAACAAGTTTGACTTTATATTTTTCGGCAACCGGAATATATCCGTAGTTTTCATACGCTCTCATTGCCGGCCCGTCGGCAACGGATTCGGCGATGATCACATTTTCCAATTTGTTGATCGATTTGTAGAACTCGAGTATTCCTTCGATCGTTTCTTTGTGGATGGCGCTCAGTTGTATGGTCGATGTAACCATATTGGGTTTGAGAATAACTCTTTTGTTTCCCACAGCCTGCGCTATTTCTTTCGAAAAGGTCTGCAAACTTCGGAAAGCGGTTTCGGCGCGATTGGCTCCGGTGGCGAGCGATACGCGGGAGTTTGCGTCCACATTGACTTTGGTTTCCCGTGCAAGCGCTTTCATTGCGTGAGCCGGAACTGTTGCTGCTGCGATGCAGCCAAAAAGCGAGGTTCTGATAAAATCCCTCCGGTGTAAGTTGATCATAAGTGATATTTTTAATGGTTTATCTTTTTTATTTATGGAAATCGTGTTATTACTTCTAATCCCATGCGGCTGTTGTGATACGGACATCGCCACTGGTCGGCTTTCGCGCCTTTTTTTCGCGGCGAACCGTCGGCGTCAACATTTCCGTACCATTCGCCATGCTCGCGGTCGATCATGTATTCTTTGATCCATTCCCACGTACGCACGGCTGCATCGAGGAACTTTCTGTCGCCGCTGATTTGCCAGGCATTCAGGAATCCGACAACCGTTTCGGCCTGCACCCACCACGACAGGTTGGCATTCGTATGATCGCCCGATTTATCATTCATCATGGCGCCCCGCTGGTCGACGCCCTGCTCCAACTGTATGCCCGCCACATTGACGGCGATAAGCCGCGTGTCGTTCAGTATCTCTTCGTTGCCTGCTACTTCAGCCGCTTCCACCAGAAGCCATGAAAATTCTATATCATGCCCGTAGGAATCAATATCCTGGAGGCTTTGCCAGTCTATCGTCATAAAAAGCTGTTCGTGCCAGGTTTTCTGATTGAGAACTTTGTGCGACATGACATCTATTTCTTCCAGAAGATGGTTTCTCAAGCCTTCGTCGTTCCACACGCGGTAAAGACCCGTAAGCGCTTCCAGCGCATGGAGGTTGGTATTCATAGTTTTCGGATATTCAATTTCCGACTTCTCCCACTGGCGGTTGAACAGCGCGCTGCGACCCCTGCATTCGACGCAACCCACGAATCCGCCATGTTCGGGATCGTAAGCATGTTCAATAATTTTCCGGTAAATGTCGATGGCTGCGTTCAGGCTTTCGGTGTTTCCGGTAGCGCGATAGTGTTCCGCTAGACCGTATATGGCAAAAACATTCTGGTACGTGTCCTTTTGGGTATCCAACGGCTCTCCTGCGGCAGTAACGGTGTAGTATGAGCCTCCGTACTGGCGGTCGATGAAATGATCGAGGAAATAACGCTGCGCACGGTTGGCGAGCGTCAGGTACTGTTCGTCTTTCAGCACGCGGTATGCCGCCGAAAACGTCCATATCAGACGCGCGTTGAGTATTCCTCCTTTCGGCGCGTTTTCTCTGGATGTTCCGTCGAAGTTCAGGATACCGTAGAAGCCCCCTGAAGGATCGGGGGAGTGTTTTGCCCAGAACGACAGAATATTTTCTGTCAGGTCTTCGGTAATTTCCCGTTTCAACTGCTCTGCAATTTTGTCTTCGGGCGACTTCCCTGCGGTGCACGACATTACGCCCGTCAGACAGACGATGAATATAAATTTAACGGTTTTCATCATTGAAGTATTTTTTAATTTGATCATGTTATATGTTTACATATCATTGATTCCGGTCTGTTTGTGCGCCCTTTGGGGGACGCGCCCTCCACCAGCTGGCAAGGATAGAGCCGGTAATGTTCATCAGCGGTCCGAATACAGCAGGAGCCAGTCCCACAGTGGCGACCTTACCCATCTGCATTGCTAATCCTGAAGCCAGTCCGCCATTTTGCATACCGCACTCAATGGCAACCGTGCGGCGGTCGCGTTCCGACATTCTGAACAGCCATGCAGCGCCGTAACCCAAACTGTATCCGGTAACATTATGCAGGAGGCTCGTGATGAGAAGAAGCGCTCCCACGGTAAGGAGGCTTTCGCGTCCGGCAGCGGTAATGATCGTAATGATGACCGCAATACCCACCATCGAAAAGGTCGAGAGTACGGATTTGATAACCGTACGGTCGCCATTCAGGATACGACGCAAAATCAACGCGCCGATCATTGGCAGCAACATAAACCATGAGGCTGATTTGAGCGCGCCTATTGCAAAAGCGCTTAAACCTGTATTTTGCGAGAGCAGGGGAATGATGTTCGTCAGCACAATAATGGCAAAGTAGGCGCATAACTGTATGACGATGGATTTGCGTGTATCTTTTGCATTGTAGAACATGTTGAAGATGAATCCGGCAACAATCGGCAGGATAATCATGTTCATGATGTCGAGCATCATCTTCCAAACGGAGATTTCGATATACTGCCCCGCTATCCATTTCATCAGCAGCGGTGTAAGAAAAGGCGACAATAGCGTTGAAAAAGCCCCGATGGTAACCGACAGAGGAAGATTTGCGCGGGCGATGTATGCCATGACATTTGAAGCCAAGCCCGTAGGAACGCATCCGATCAGAATGATTCCCGCCGCAACTTCATTCGGAAAATTGAATATATGAGAAATGGCAAACGCTGTACCCGGCATGATCATATATGAAATAGACACGCCGATAATAACGCCCTTGGGCATTTTGACGACGCCTTTGAAATCGTCCAGACTCATTTGCGAACCCATGCCAAACATGATGATTTGAAGAAGGGGAACAATGAGGACGCCCAGCTTAAAACCGCCCCACGAAACGAAAATTTGCGGATAAAACATGGAAGCGGCTACCGCCGTAAAAATCCAAATGGTGTATGAAAACGATCTGGTGGATTGAAAACCCCGAACGCCAATTGCCAAACACATCAAAAGAGCGATGATCAGGGGTCCCGTCGCTGAAATGTTGCCAAGCAGAATCATCGCCAGCGAAATGATGAACAGCAATAATGAACCGGCTAACAGTATGCTATGGACAGAAAGTTTTTTCATGGTACAGATTGATTAGCTCCACAGTCGGTCGTGCGAATTTCTATTGTTCCATTCGTCGGTTGGCGCCCACATCTTGCCGTCGTAACGGCGTGCGTGACGCTCCCGAACAACTTCTTCGTTCAGTTCAATGCCTAACCCCGGCGAATCAAGAGGCACATTGGCAAATCCTTTGGTGATCATCTGTTCCTTACCCGTCATGGTTACCATTGATTCCCACCACGTAGTGTCGGGGTCGTGATGTTCCACTGCAAGAAAGTTTTCGGTAGCAGCCGCACAGTGAACATTTGCCATAAAGCACACCGGCGTTCCGGCCATGTGCAACGCCATAGGGATACCAGCCTCCTGTGCGTAATCGCCAATTCTCTTGGTTTCGAGCAGCCCGCCGGATGTCGCCAGGTCGGGATGAATGATGTCTACGCATTTGGCGTCAATCAGGTCTTTAAAACCGAGCGCCGCGCCCGGACCTCTAAGACCGTAGATGTCTTCGCCTGTACAGATGGGCGTTTCTAAAGCGTCCATGATGGTTTTCAACTGATCGAACCTGTACCATTGGGTTACATCTTCGAGCCACGCCAGCCTGTATTTTTCCAAAGCCCTGCCCATGCGAATGGTATTGTTTACATCGAAATGTCCATAATGATCGGTTGATAAAGGTATTTCATAACCTGTAATATTGCGTATTTTTTCCACAACAGCAGCCAGGTCTTCGCAGGCTTTTTCGGTCAACTGCACCTGCGTAAAGGAATGTTCCCTCCAGCCATAGCCCATGTATTCCCTTAAATCATACTGACCTCTTGCGCCGTCCCAGAATTTGCTGTTCACAAGTTTTTTTTCGCCATCGGGCACAAGATGAATACCAAGGTCCATCTTCAGCCAGGTAAATCCCTGAACATCCATTCTGTTTTTAATTGCTTTGGCTATTTCGTCGGGGCCTCCTCTGTCGGGCGTATCGGCATAGAGACGCACCCTGTCGCGATACCGTCCGCCTAAGAGTTGCCACGCAGGAACGTGATACGCCTTTCCGCACAAATCCCAAAGCGCCATTTCAACGGCGCATACGCCGCCGCCCTGCCTGCCGTGATATCCAAATTGCCTGATGATCTTAAAGATCATTTCTACATTGCAGGGATTCAGACCAAGAATACGGCTTTTCAGAAACAGGGCGTAACGCGGATCGCCTCCATCGCGAACTTCGCCCAATCCGTAGATGTCCTGATTGGTATAAATCTTGATGATTCTGCCCGCACACCGTAAATCGGTTATTTTAAGATCCGACGGCGATGAAGCCCTTTTTACGTTTGAGGTAGTATATGCAACCGTATCCTCAATTGAAGCGCTCATCATTCCGCCTAAAGCAAGACCGCCCAATGCGGCTTTTTTGAGAAATCCGCGCCGTCCGTTCTCTGTTGCAGCCCGCTCTGCCTCCGCTTTCTCTTTCCCGATAATTGTTTGAATTTCGCTGTTCATATTTTAAAAAAGTTTGTTATGGTTTTATTGTCGTTACGATCGATTGGTTTGCTCAACTAAAAGTATATTTTCATATTTCAAAGAACAATAATGCTGCAAAAATAAGAAAGTTTTTGAAACAAAAAATATTTTTTGGAATTTTGAAAAAAAAATATAAGATACCCCCGTTTGCAGAACAGAAAATTACCCGTTCTAAGAAGAAAATCGTATTTTTGCCGAAATTGTTCCGGCGTTTTTTCCGATTATTGATAACCATGCAAACCTTACTTCTCCATTGTTGTTGCGCTCCCTGTTCTGCGGCGATCATCGAATGGCTGCTTGATGCAAACATTCGTCCGGCGCTTTTCTTTTATAATCCAAACATCTACCCGAAACCCGAATACGACCTTCGCAAATCGGAATTAGTCAGATATGCGCTTTCGCAGGGAATTGAAATAATTGAAGGAGATAACGATCACGAAAGATGGCTACATCAGGTTGCTGGATGGGAAGATGAACCGGAACGCGGCGCTCGCTGTTTGCAGTGTTTCAAAATACGGATGCTGGCTGCCGCCCAATTGACATACGAACGCGGCTACGGGCGATTTGCCGCTACACTGGCATCATCGCGATGGAAAAGCCTCGATCAGATCGCTCAAGCCGGACACTGGGCGGCAATGCAATTTACAGGCATTACGTTCTGGGACAAAAACTGGCGTAAAGACGGTTTAAGTGAACGACGCTACCAGCTTCTGAAAGAAAACGGCTTCTACAACCAGCGATATTGCGGTTGCGAATTTAGCAATAAACAAGATGAATCTTTGAATTAAAAAATATGCGAATAGTATTCATGGGAACGCCCGAATTTGCAGTATCATCGTTAGAAACGCTGATTGCATCGGGGAATGAAATAGCGGCTGTGGTAACATCGCCCGACAAGCCCGCAGGCAGAGGGCAAAAGATGCAGGCGTCGTCGGTAAAGCAATTTGCAGTGCAGCGTAATTTACCGGTATTGCAGCCCGAAAAACTGAAAGACCCGGCGTTTCTCGAAACCCTGCACGGTTTTCAAGCCGATTTGTTCGTGGTAGTCGCTTTCAGGATGCTTCCAGAAGAAGTGTGGAAAATGCCGCCATCAGGCGCCATTAATCTTCACGCTTCGCTCTTGCCGCAGTATCGCGGCGCTGCGCCTGTCAACTGGGCGATCATCAACGGGGAAACACAGACTGGAACCACCGTATTTTTCATCAATCACGAGATAGACAAGGGAAATGTGATATCGTTTCGCGAAGAGCCGATCTACCCCGACGATAACGCCGAAACCCTCCACGACCGTCTGATGCGTAGCGGAGCAATCCATCTGGCTGAAACAATACGCATCATCGCTTCGGGAAATTTTAAAACCATCAAACAGGAACAAAACCAAACCTTGAAACCTGCTCCGAAAATATTCAGAGAAACCTGTAAAATAAACTGGAACTGCAACACTGTATCTCTACACAATTTCGTTCGCGGACTCTCACCGTACCCTGCCGCATGGACAACACTCATCAACCCTCACAACGACCGCTTAACACTTAAAATATACGAAACCGTGATTCTCCCCGACGCAACATCGTCAGTTACGCCGGGAACTGTCCGCTCCGATAATAAAACCTTCCTGAAAGTGGCTGCCGCCGACGGATGGCTCGCTATTGGCAACCTGCAGATGGAAGGAAAAAAACGTATGGATATTCAGGATTTTCTGAGAGGAGTACAGGGGATTGAGACGTTCAGGATTGAATAATTTGTTTTATTCTTAAATATTGTTTTTCTTTGTTGCCTGAAGAAATAAATAATCAATGAATTAAATAAAAATTATCTATCCATGAAAAAGTATTTGTTTATAATGGCAATATTAATTCCTGTAATGTTGCAGGCGCAGAAGAACTCGCAATGGCGGGGTGAAAATCGTGACGGCATCTATAAGGAAACCGGTTTACTGAAGGAATGGCCTTCTGATGGTCCGCAACTGTTGTGGAAATATGACCGTTTAGGCGGTGGCTTTACATCAGTGGCTATTGCCGGCGAAAAGATATACATTACGGGACAAACCGACGATAAACTTATTCTTTACGTGCTTGATCTCAAAGGTAATCTGATCACCGAAAAGGAAGTAGGTAAAGAATGGACAAAGAATCATGTCGGCACACGTTGCACCGTTTGTGTCAACGACGGTAAACTGTATATCGGCAACTCTTTTGGTCAGTTTTTCTGTTTAGATGAGATTACCCTCAAAGAGGTTTGGAAAAAGGATCTTCTCAACGATTTCGACGGAACGAATATCATGTGGGGAATGACCGAATCGCCTTTGATTGTCGGCGAAAAGATTTTTCTGACACCCGGAGGCGTCAACAACAACATGGTGGCGCTCAACAAAAATACGGGAGAATTGATCTGGTCGTCGAAGGGCGAAGGCACGGTTTCAGCATACTGTTCGCCGCAGTATATCGGCGACCAGTCCGTACCCATAGCGGTTACCTGCACTTTCGATTACATCACCGCTTACAACGCCAATACGGGTGAAAAACTGTGGTCGCATCCGCAAAATAAACAACAACCATACTACAACATCCATCCCAACACTCCGATATACAGTGATGGTTTGATTTTTTCCATTACAGGATACAGAGGCGGCGCGTTGTTGCTTCGTCTGAAAGACGGTGGAAAAGCCGTAGAAGAAGTCTGGAAAAACACCGAAATGGACAACCAGATGGGCGGCGCAATAAAAATAGGCAATTATGTTTACGCTTCGGGGCACATGAACAGGTTCTGGTTTTGTGTCGACTGGAGAACCGGCGAAACGATGTATAAAACAAATGAACTCGGCGAATGCAATGTGATTTCAGCCGACGGAATGCTTTATGCCTACAGCGCAAAAGGTGAAATGTTCTTAATCCGGCCCAATTCAGAAAAATTCGATGTTGCAGGAAGGTTTAGCGTAACTTTGGGAACCAACGAACACTGGGCGCATCCCGTCATCCACGAAGGCGTAATGTATCTTCGCCATGGCGATACTCTGATGGCCTACAAAGTAAAATAGACCGCCTTAAATAAACAAATGAATATGCTCAACACGCTTCCCTGTATCACACATACCTCTTGCGGAAATTTCTTCCTGCTGGCGGGTCCCTGTGTCATTGAGGGAAAAGACATCTGTTTCGAGATAGCTTGCCGCATCAGGGAAATTGCCGACAAATTGCAGATTCCGTTTGTATTCAAAGGCTCGTTTAAAAAAGCCAATCGCTCACGAATTGATTCCTTCACAGGCATTGGCGATCGCAAAGCATTGCAAATACTTGCCGATATTCGCGAAAGACTTCACGTCCCGGTAATAACCGACATCCACACCGAAGCCGACGCAGCGCTGGCCGCCGAATATGTGGACGTACTGCAGATTCCGGCTTTCTTGTGCCGTCAGACGGATTTGCTGGTGGCAGCCGCCAAAACCGGAAAGATGATCAATATCAAAAAAGGACAGTTTGTAGCGCCCGAAGCCATGAAATATGCCGCCGACAAAGTGATACAGTCGGGCAACAGCCGCGTCATGCTTACCGATCGAGGAACCATGTTCGGCTACCATGATCTGATGGTGGATTATCGCGGTATCAAGCGAATGCAGGAAACCGGCCTGCCGGTAGCGCTCGACATTACCCATTCTCTGCAACAGCCCAACACAACCGAAGGCGTTACGGGCGGATTGCCGCAGCTGATCGAAACCATCGCTCGGGCAGGAGTGGCTGTAGGTGTCGACGGTATCTTCCTCGAAACGCATCCCGATCCGGCAAACGCCAAATCGGACGGCGCCAATATGCTGCCGCTTGATCAACTGGAAGGATTACTGCAACGTCTGGTCAAAATACGGTATGCCTCAATATCCTAAATCATGAAATCCGACAGGAAAAAAAATAAATCTTATAAAGTCCGATAATGTTTTTTTTATTTGGATGTATTTGGAAATAGAAGATTTTTTTGTATGTTTGCATCGGCAAAATCTCAATATTGATATATGATGAATAAAATAACACTCGGTGGACTAAAAAGTATTGATTTTCATAAAATTATTGATGAAAAACAGGTAGATTTATTCATTTTGACGAATCGTAACGGATTGGAAATGTCAGTTACCAATTACGGAGCAAAAATAGTATCTCTTCATGTTCCCGACCGCGACGGCAATATGTGCGATGTGGCGCTCGGTCACAACAATATTGATGAATACCTGTCGTCGAAAGAGCCGTATTTCGGCGCTGTTTGCGGTCGCACGTGCAACCGCATAGCCAATGGAAAGTTTACACTCGACGGAAAAGAATATCAGTTAGCTGTCAACAACGGTCCAAACAACCTGCACGGTGGACTGAAAGGTTTTAATGCCGTCGTATGGGACGCCTGTCAAATTGACGAACAGACCATTGAACTGACCTATATCTCTCCCGACGGCGAAGAAGGTTACCCAGGAATATTAGTTACCCGCATTACCTACACGCTGACCGACAAAAATTCCGTACAGATAGATTACGAAGCGCATACAGATAAGGCGACCATCGTGAACCTGACCAATCACTCTTATTTCAACCTTTCGGGTGCAGGCGATCCATATATCGGCGACCACAGGTTATTCATCAATGCTTGGGAATATCTGCCTACCGACGAAACAAATATTCCATTTGGCGATCCCGAACCTATTAAAGGTACTCCGATGGATTTCTTTTACGGGAACCCGATCGGACGTAATATCGAAAATGATTTCAAGCAACTCATCTTCGGAAAAGGTTATGACCATACCTACGTGTTGAGGAAAGAAGATGGCAATAGATCAATTTGCGCCAGAGTCAGTTCGCCTAAAACAGGTATCTTCATGGATGTGTTTACTACCGAACCGGGTGTGCAATTATATACAGGTAACTGGATGACAGGCGAATTTACAGGCAAATACGGTCATCGCTACCCGATGCGCTCGGCTTTCTGCCTCGAAACACAGCATTTTCCCGACAGCATCAACAAACCGCAATATCCTTCTGTTGTGCTTCGTCCCGGAGAAGTATTCAAATCGCAAACCTATTATAGATTTTATACTGAATATATTTAATTCATATCTTTTATCAAACCTTTAAAAACAAATTTTTTATGTCACAACAAAAACAAAGCGGCAACATAGTTGCCATCATCATGATGATCTTCCTTTTCGGGATGATCGCATTCGTTACCAACCTGGCGGCGCCTATGGGTGTAGTATTAAAAGGCCAGTTCGGTGTTTCCAACGCTATGGGGATGCTGGGGAACATGGCTAACTTTATTGCGTATGCCGTGATGGGTATTCCCGGCGGTATTTTGCTACAGAGAGTTGGCTATAAGAAAACGGCACTGTTAGCCATCGCAATTGGATTCGTGGGCGTTTTTATTCAATACTTGTCAGGCTATGCTGACCAATCGTCAGCTTTTGTGATTTATCTGCTGGGAGCTTTCGTCGCCGGTTTTTCAATGACTCTGCTCAATACAGTTGTTAACCCCATGCTGAATACTCTCGGTGGCGGTGGCAACAAAGGCAATCAATTGATTCAGGTAGGCGGTTCCTTCAATTCTGTTATGGCTACTTTCACTCCGGCGTTTGTAGGTATCCTGATTGGAGAAGCCTCAAAAGCCAAAATCACTGATGTATTTCCTGTCATGTACATCGCCATGGGAATTTTCTTACTTACCTTCTTCGTTTTATGGCTTGTTTCCATTCCGGAACCTCATGCTGAACGGTCTTCCGAACCACTTGGAAAACTCATGTCAGGTGCAGTAAAATTTCGTCATTTCGTATTGGGCGCCATCGGTATATTTGTCTATGTAGGCGTAGAAGTAGGAACTCCCGCTACGGTGAATCTATGGCTTTCTGATGCTTCAGCTTCTTCAGTGGGAGCGACAACAGCCGGTTTCGTTGTCGGAACCTATTGGTTTCTAATGCTGATCGGACGTTTGTGTGGAGCCTCCATCGGAAGCAAAGTATCAAGCAAAACCATGCTTACGGTTGCTTCTTCAGTTGCATTGGTTTTAGTAGCTCTGGCTATTTTTTCACCAACATCTTCACAGGTATCTTTACCGTTAATGATAAGATCAGATGCCGGCGCTTTGTCTTTCGGATTGGCTCAGGTTCCCATAAATGCCATGTTTCTTGTATTAGTAGGTCTGTGTACTTCTATTATGTGGGGTGGTATTTACAATCTGGCGGTTGAAGGATTGGGTAAATATTTGCCGGTAGCATCCGGTATTTTCATGACATTGGTCTGTGGCGGAGGAATCCTTCCATGGTTACAGGCAAACGTAGCTGACGTTGCCGGATACATGACAAGTTACTGGGTAATTTTCGCAGGTTTTGCATATTTGCTTTACTATGCCCTTGTCGGCAGCAAGAATGTAAACAAAGATATACCTGTTGATTAAACTTAAAATATGGACGCTTCAAAAATAAAAGAAAAATTCCAATCGTTGTATGGCAGTGGCGGTGCGATGTACAGTTCGCCCGGACGTATCAACATCATCGGCGAACACACCGACTATAACGGCGGCTTTGTACTCCCCGGCGCCATCGACAAGGCAATGTATTGCGAAATCAAACCCAACGGAACAGATAAAGTACGCGCATTTGCATTGGATTTGGACGAATCGTGCGAGTTTGGCCTCGAAGAAGCCGATAAACCGGCACAGCAATGGGCTTGTTACATTTTCGGCATCTGCCGCGAAATGGCTAAAAAGGGTAAACCCGTACCATCGGGATTCGATACCGTCTTTGCCGGCGATGTTCCGCTTGGCGCGGGCATGTCCTCATCGGCGGCGCTGGAAAGTTGCTTTGGTTTTGCGCTCAATGACCAGTTCAATCTGGGCTTTACCCTTATGGAAATAGCCTTGATGGGACAGGCTACCGAACACAATTATGTGGGTATCAAATGCGGAATCATGGACCAGTTTGCTTCCTGCCACGGCAAGGAAGGCTACCTGATGCGTCTGGACTGCCGTTCGTTGGAGTTCGAATATGTTCCATTCAACCCCAAAGGATACAAAGTGGTGCTTATCAATACCTGCGTTGAACATAATCTGGCTGCCGGAGGCGAGTACAACAAACGTCGCGCCTCATGTGAGCGCGTAGTTGCCGAAATCGCCAAAACTCATCCCGAAGTGAAACTTCTGCGCGACGCAAGCATGGATATGCTTCAGGCTGTTCAAGAGAAAGTGAATCCGGTGGATTTCATCCGCGCCGAATTTGTCATCGGTGAAGTACAGCGCCTATTGGATGCCTGTGCGGCTATGGAAAAAGACGATTACGAAACCGTTGGCAAAAAGATGTATGAAACTCACGAAGGATTGAGCCGACAATATACAGTTAGCTGTCCAGAATTAGATTATCTGAATACGATGGCAAAAGGCTGCGGCGTTACGGGTTCGCGCGTTATGGGCGGCGGTTTTGGAGGATGTACCATTAACCTTGTTAAAGAAGAATTGCACGATTCATTCCTCGAAAAAACGCTCACCGCTTACAAGAATGAGTTTGGCATTGATGCAAAAGTATATGATGTAGTCATCAAAGACGGAGCAAGAAAAATCAATTAACGAAATATATGCAAGACGATCAGGAAAATAATGTTATCGTAGTAACATGGGATTTTACGCATGTGTCGGAGTACGCTCTGGCACATGCCGTTAAAATCGCCTATATCATGAGATATGAAATTAAGCTACTCCATATCGTCAATCTCGGCGCACCTTCCGAACAAATTGAAGACGCACGCCGGAAAATGGCTCAGGTATGTACCGACACATTAAGACGGGATGGAATCATTTGCAAAGTTGTAGTAAAAGAAGGCAGTTTGTCATCCGCTATTTCCAATTATGCTACCCAATCGAACACTCAATTGGTAGTAATGGGAACACACGGAAGAAAAGGCACTCAGAAATTATTTGGTAGCAAAGCGTTGAAAGTGATTGTCGGATCGAATGTTCCCTTCATTGTGGTTAAATCAAAGCCAAGAGAAAGTTTGAGAATATCCAATGTCGTTTTTCCAATTGATTTTCGTTCGGAAAATAAAGAAAAATTGCAATGGGCTATTTATATCGGAAGAAATTTTCAATCGAAGGTTCATCTATTCAAATATCCTGTGAACGATAGCGATTTGCAAAAGAAGGTAAATACCAACCTGAATTTTGCTATTCGTTTCCTGAAACAGAATGATATTGAATACGAGATACACACTGCGTCATCTAAGGGAACTTTTTCAAAAACGACCATTAGATTCGCCGAGAAAATCAATGCTGATCTAATCATTGTCATGACAACCAAACACATCACTATTCTGGATTACATGTTTGGGGCCGATGAACAGGAAATCATTGATAATAGCGCCAAAATACCTGTCATGTGCGTTAACCCGCATTCCGGTTTCGCTGGTCAGGGGCAGTATCTCTACGGTTAATACCTAATTGCAGGGATAATTTGAATTTTTGAATTTTCAAATCTTTGTATACAGAAATTGTCGGTTTGTTTTTCGGTTCGTTCAATCCCATACATAACGGACATTTAGCCATTGCCAATTACATGCTGGCAAATACGGATATAAACAAATTGTGGATTGTGGTCAGTCCTCACAACCCTTTCAAGAATAGTCAGGACATGCTTTCGGAAAACGACCGGCTACATTTGGTTAAGCTTGCCATTGAGAATCATCGGTCATATTTTGCTTGTGATATTGAGTTTCACATGCCTAAGCCTTCGTATACCATTGATACGCTTGTCCGCCTCAGCGAACAGTATCCTCAGCGAAAATTTGTCCTGATCATGGGTTCTGATAATCTGGATCAGTTTCATAAATGGAAGAACAGCGAGGCGATTATTGACAGGTATCACCTGTATATATACCCGCGTCCCGAAACACCGGCTAAACTTATGGAACATATCCCTAATGTTACCGTTGTAGATGCACCCCAGATGGATATTTCCTCAACCTTCATCCGTCGGGCGATTGCCGAAGGTAAGGACGTTTCTTCTTTTCTGCCTGAAAAAGTATATCAATATATCAAAGAAAAGCGACAATACCATACATGATAGCAACCACCGAATAGTTCAGAATCAGGTATTCAGGTTTACATCAATATATTTCTTTTTTACTAATGTCACCTTATCACTTTACGCTCCCCACCCATCTCTGTCGAGGCTGCGGTACTGTATGGCTTCCGAAAGGTGGTTCACCTGAATGGTTGGCGATGCCTCCATATCGGCGATAGTACGCGATACTTTGAGGATACGGTCGTAAGCTCGCGCTGAAAGACCAAGTTTTTGCATGGCTATTTTCATGATGTTGCGTCCGGCGGTTTCAATGGTGCAATACTTTCGCAGTATTTTCGAGTCCATCTGCGCGTTACAGTATATTCCCTGAAATTCGGCATAACGCTCCTTTTGTACATTGCGCGCCTTGATGACCCGCTCGCGGATGACGCTGCTTGGCTCGGATACCCGGAGTTCCGAAAGTTTGTCGAACGGAACCGGCACTACCTCAATATGAATGTCAATGCGGTCGAGCAGGGGACCTGAAATACGGCTCAGGTACTTCTGCACAAAACCCGGAGCACACACGCATTTTTTTTCAGGATGATTATAAAACCCGCACGGACAGGGGTTCATCGAGGAAACGAGCATAAAACTTGCCGGATATTCCACCGCAAAACGCGCCCTTGAGATGGTAATAGCCCTGTCTTCCAAAGGTTGACGCATTACTTCAAGCACCGTGCGTTTAAATTCGGGCAGTTCGTCGAGGAAAAGCACGCCGTTGTGTGCCAGCGATATTTCGCCCGGTTGCGGGAACGAACCTCCGCCCACTAATGCTACATCGCTGATGGTATGGTGCGGCGAACGAAACGGACGGCGTGTGATGAGCGCTGCTCCTTTTCCTGTTTTACCTGCAACCGAGTGTATTTTAGTGGTTTCCAACGCTTCTTCGATCGTCAGCGGAGGCAGAATACTGGGCAAACGTTTTGACAGCATGGTTTTTCCTGCGCCCGGAGGTCCAACCAGAATGATGTTGTGCCCGCCTGCTGCCGCTATTTCCATTGCCCGCTTCACATTTTCCTGACCTTTCACATCGGCAAAATCAGCTTCATATTCGTGATGATGAAGAAATTCAGTGTTAAGGTCTACCGAAACACGCTCCATACTTTCCTTTCCGTTGAGAAAGTCAATCACTTCCTTGATATTGGTTGCGCCATATATTTCCATTCCTTCTACCACAGCAGCCTCACGGGCATTCTGTTTCGGGAAGATACAGGCGGAAAATCCTTCGCTTTTTGCTTGCAACGCAATGGGTAACGCACCTTTTACAGGTTGTATGGCTCCATCAAGCGACAACT
>Ga0123353_10007264_pt1 | contig 14937 bp, 7 predicted proteins | sample TergutLab28metaG_3_FD_92763 | JGI IMG/M metagenome (GOLD analysis project Ga0123353, IMG submission 92763) | Labiotermes labralis P3 segment gut microbial communities from Petit-Saut dam, French Guiana - Lab288 P3 | ecosystem: Host-associated > Arthropoda: Insects > Digestive system > Gut ... | reverse complement strand
TTGCAAACTAAATGAACCAAGAACGGAAGAACCTAAAAAAAAGGAATCCTCCCAAGACATTATTGTTTTGAAAAACGGAGATGAAATTAAAGCAGTAGTTCAAGAAATTGGCGATGATTATGTTTTATACAAAACATCTGATAACTTGTCAGGGCCAGTGCACTACAAGCCTATTGACCAAGTTTTTATGATTAGATATGGAAACGGAGAGAAAGAAGTATTTAATGTAATTGCAAAACAGGAAACACGAAGACAGGAACCGCAAAAAGAAAGCAACAAGCAAGAAACACAGCAATATCAGCAAACTCAAAGTGAAGGTTCAAATATTTATTCCGAAGACTTGAAAAAAGAGTTTGATAAAATTGGAAAGAAAGATAAAGTCATGTTGGAATTTTTTAGAAAACATAATTATACTGATTATTATAATCGCTTTAATGCTGCCTGTCGTAAAAGAAATTCGGGGAAGGCGTTGCTCGGAGTGGGGATGGGACTTACGGGAGTTGGAGTCGTATTAGTACCTGTATCAATATTTGCACTTGCATCTGATAACATTTCTGCTGCGGCAATAATGGTTCTTTCAGGCTATGTATCTATAGGGGTAGGGCAGATATTGACCATAGTAAGTATCCCTGTTTCTGCAAGCGCAGGAAAAAAGAAAAAAACAATTAAAAACGATTTTGCAATGAAATACTTTGGAACCTCTGGCTATACCTATATGCCTGAAATAAATGTCGGTATAACTCAAAACGGGGGCATGGGGCTAACACTAAAATTTTAATTGTTTACCACTCTTCTTAATTCAGAATCGTAATCAAAAAAATATTTATGAAAAAACTTTTTATCGTTTTTGCTCTGCTGGGTGTTAGTGTAGCAGCGGCATACAGCCAGGATTGCAAGAGTTATCTGCAACAGGCTGAGAAACTAATGGCTGATGAAAATTACTGCGAGGCAACAAACTATTTTAAAAAGTACGCATCCTGTAACGCCGATGCAGATGTAAGAACTGAAATTGCATTATGCGAAAGACGTTGCAAAATAACAACTAATGACGCTGTTACAATAATCAATCATGAACCGCCAGGTGGATATAGACCGGAAATTGGGAAAGGAGTAACAGAGTATTTTGACCAAAATTGGGAGCGTTGCCAACAAAAAGATGCAACATACTATAGAATAATAACTTACGAAGCACCCAATAAGCCAAAAGGGATTATTAGAGATTTTTATATAACAGGACAGCTTCAATCTGAGTTTTACGCTACTTATATTGACTATAACGACGATAGAAATAATTTTCATGAAGGAGAAGCTACATGGTATTATAAAAATGGGAAAATCGAACAAAAAAGATATTACCGTAATAATAAAATCAATGGAAAGAATACATTTTATTATGAGAATGGTCAAATTGCACAGGAAGCCGATTATGAACATGGTGTTCTAAATGGAGTATATATTGAATGGTACCCTACAGGAAAATTTAAATTATTAGCTTTTTTTGAAGATGGGATTTTGGTGGATAATAAATATATAGAATACGATGAAAGTGGATTAGGTGCCTTAGTGTATGACGAGGATTTTGAACGAAATAAAGCTGCTTGGGAAAAAAAAGATAAAGATGCTTCATCCTCTATTTTAGCAAAAAACCAATTACAATGTAAGGTCTTTCAAGATATTACAACTTCAAGAGGAAATTACATATCATTAGAACAAAATTCAGAATATTCCATTGAGTCTGTTGTTAAAAAAGTTAATGGTGCAGACAATAATGGCTATGGAATATTTTTTGGATTGAAAGATTGGGATAATTACTATAGTTTTATTATTAACGGCAATGGCTCTTATAAAATATTCTATGAATTTGAAGGTATTCATATAGATATCGCTGACTGGACACCATCACACTCCATTAATAAAGGTAATAACAGAAATTTATTAAAGATTTTTAAATTTGATGAAACATTCATTTTTTCAATTAACGGTCAAATAGTAGAAAGAGTAGAATCTAAACAATTAAGAGGAAACTATTATGGATTATTAGTTGGCGGTAAAGGTGACTATATATTAGAAAATTTAACAATAAAAGAATTTGTATCAGATGATATATTAGTAGAGAGAAGTCAGACATCAAAAAGTAATGAATGGAAAGGAAATGGAACAGGATTTTTTATTGACGGAAGAGGTTATATTGCAACTAATTACCACGTAATAAAGGACACTGAAGAAATTGAAGTTGAATTTGCAAGAAATGGAGAACGGGTAAATTATAAAGCACAGGTTATTCAATGCGACAAACAAAACGATTTGGCGATCTTAAAAATTTCAGACAAAAATTTCACATCATTTCAAAATATACCATACAATTTTCGAACAAGCATTATGGATGTAGGAGCAAGTGTTTTTGCTTTGGGCTACCCTATGGCCAGTGTTATGGGAAGCGAAGTTAAATTTACAGATGGGAAAATTAGCTCTAAAACAGGATTTCAAGGTGATGTTAGAATATATCAAATTTCAGTACCTATTCAACCTGGCAATAGCGGGGGACCACTTTTTGATTATGATGGTAATTTAATTGGAGTAACTTCTTCAGGATTAAATAGAGAGTATTATAATTCTGAAAACGTCAATTATGCAATAAAAGCTTCTTATTTGAATAATTTGATAGAAGTACTCCCTGCTTCTATTATTCTTCCTGATGACAGATCAATTTTTTATAAAACATTAACAGAAAAGATAAAGATCTTATCAGATTATGTTGTTTTAATAAAAATAAGATAAGCAAAAATAATTAACACATTTATGGAATACTCTGACGATGATACAAAAAAAACAGTAATAAACAAATCTATTAATCAAAAAAAATATTTATGAAAAAACTTTTTATCGTTTTTGCCCTGCTGGGTGTTAGTGTAGCAGCGGCATATAGCCAAGATTGCAAGAGTTATATGCAACAGGCTGAGAAACTGATGGCTGATGAAAGATACTGCGAGGCAGCAACCTATTTTAAAAAATACGCATCCTGTAATGCAGATGCTGATGTGAGCACTGAAATTGCATTGTGCGAAAGACGTTGCAAAATTAATATTATGGAAGGGAAAGAAAAGGAGATTGTTGAGGAAGTGGTGCGTGAGGAAAAAACTATTTCGACACCCACAGACAAACCCACTTCTCCATCCATTTCGTCAGGCAGTCGTAAAGTTAAACAGGAAAAAAGCAGATCGGGTGGTTACAGTAGTTTGCCCGTACCTGCACAAAAACACACTATGGAGTTTTCCATCTTCGGCGGAGGCGGTTTGTCGTTCATGGCTTACCAGTCGGCACCTCTCAAAACCTCTTCCGTTGGCTACAACTACGATGTTGGAATAGGATTTACCGGCTTTGTAAGTCAACAGTGCGGATTTCATGTCGGTGTTGGGTTTGGACAGTTTCAAGTGAAAGCCAATGTTGGCGATATTAAAAACCGTAACACCGACTTGACCGATGGCAATGGATATCGCTATGATTTACACACTACTTTGCATGAATATAGCGAAACCCAAAAAACAATGTCGTTGTACTTCCCTCTAATGTTTCAGTTTCAAACGAAAGAGAATACGGGAAGAATAGCAAGTTTTTATTTCATGACCGGTGCGAAAGTGCATGTATTGTTAGGCAGAGCCTACAGTTCGGAAATCACAGCATTATCAAATGCAGCCTACTATCCTGATGCACATAATTGGGCGACTACCCAAATATTTGCAGGTTTGGGAGAATTTTCCGGCGACAACGCCAATGGAAAACTTGATGTGGGCGTGTTGGCAATGTTCGCTTTTGAGACAGGGGCAAAGTTTCGCATCGGAAAGATTTTTTGTCTTTACGCCGGCGCATATTTCGATCTCGGATTAAACGACCCTACCAAAAACAAGCGTAATCCCGTAGGTAACTATACAACCGTTGCAAGTCTTTACAACCTCTCTTTATTGGATGTTTACAAGAACAGTTTTTTAATGAATGCAGGAATTAAACTTCGGTTTGCTTTAACTAAATAACACGAGCGGAATACAATCTCCCCCGCTGGCGAGTGGGATTATGAAGCAAAATCTCCCCCGCTGGCGGGGGATTAAGGGGGTGGAAAAATTAACAATTAACTTAAAATACAATAACTTATAAATTAACAAACAAAATGAAAAAGAAAAAAATACAAATTATTATTCTGCTAACTGCGGTGTTGGCATTGAATATGAACACAAAGGCGCAAACTAAAAATGAGAATGAATGTTTAAACCTATACACAACCGGTATTTCTTCTGAAGGATGTATAGAGTTAGGATGGCAATGGTTACCACCGATTCCCACAGATACCTACGGATATACTCTCTACCAATGGGACTATGCACTGGGAGATTGGCAAACAGTATCCTCCAACTACGATAAAATCATTAAAGTGCTGAATGTATATCCTGATATAGCAGGCTCAAATACTTTACAAACATGGATGAGTGACACAACTATTGGATTGGGGAAAATAATTGTTGAACCTATAAGAATAACAGACTTCAATAACAATCCCGATTCCTATCTTAAAAACGGAGCGGGAGAGTACATATATGATGCTATTATGTTCGGATCGTGGGATTCGAATAATGACAAAGACCTTACATCTGCTTCTGCTGCTATCGTTAATAACTTTCTTGAGTCAGGAAGAGGAGTTCTTTTCGGACACGATACACAAAGATCAGCTTATTTTCCAAACTTTAGTTCATTGAAAGACAAGATAAGGTTACATCTTCTTGACGGTGGTCCATACGGGAGAGGTAGTGAGAGAATAAAAGTAATTAACGATGGTTTTCTGCTGAAATATCCACATCTTATTCCCTACGAAAGCATCTTAACCATCCCATTGGCTCATTCATCTTTTCAATTTGCCCGAGGAGTAGTTTGGATGAATTTTCCTGATCCATTGGTAAATTCTGGAGGGTGGAATGCCCCAGAAACAACAATTAATGGAGGAACAAATAATTTTTATCTAACTACATGGAATAATGCCGCTATGATACAAACCGGACATTCCAATGGGAAATCAACTCCTGATGAAAGAAGGATAATAGCCAATACTTTATGGTATTTATCTCAATTCACAACAGATACTATTGCCAAAGTATGCTCTGCCCTTGATCTCGCTGCCCCCGACATACCTACAGTGGAGCGCAGTGGCAAACAGATAAACATACGGTCTAATGATAATGGTAGCCCCTACCGTTTCTATGTTAAAGCGACCAATACTGACAACTATGCCGATACCTGTACATCAAATATTTTAGAGGTTATAAACAAATCTGGTTTGAAGGGTTTCTATATTTTGGAAGATGATGATCCTTACGGCTTACCGGAAGCCTCAAATCCTGCCACAGTTTTTATAACGGCAATAGGTGGCATATCGGTAATCTATACCATTAAAAACTTGACCTACTACATTCATATACAGGCAGTAGATTCGGCAGGTAATATTAGTGAGATTGTTACCTTAGCTCCTTTTGAAACCGACCTTGATTTCGACACCTACACCCTTACCCTTTGGGATAACACTTTCCTGCTTAATCTTAAAAAATTAGCCGACGATGGTTATATTAATTTAGTAAAGAATAATTGCGGTGAGATAATAGATGAAGAATGTTATGATATAAAAGGTTGCAAATGGCTCAGAAATGACACAATATTAATCAGAACGAACACAAATAGTGCATATAGTTATTCGGCAGGCCCAAGAAAAAACAATTTGTTAGAATTGGCGCCTACTTATTATACTTTCTTAATAAACACCCAAAAATATGGTGAATTGCGTTCTACAAAAAAAATGCTTACCAAATATACTCATGATAAATCGGATAATTTATTGGTTTATCCCAATCCTGTATCATCGGGCGTTTCGTTTACCGTTGAGGGTGTTAACAAAGATGAGCGGATATATGTTTACAATTGCATAGGCGCTTGTGTGGGTAGCGTTATTGCTACAGACAATAAAGTTGCGCTCACACTTAATCTGCACCCCGGAATCTATTTGATACGTTCCGACAAGAAGAGTGCAAAAATTGTAGTTGCGCAATAACAGTCAGGAGAATAATCCAACAATTACTGTTTGATAATCTTTCTTACAACTCTTTCGCCATCAGTGGTGTAAAGGTTTACTATGTAAGTTCCGCTTGCTAATTCATTGATATTCACATTAATTGTGTTTAATCCGGTGATATCTTTTTTTTGAATCAATTGTCCAAAAATGTTGGTAATTGTAATTTTTTTTACATTCTCAACAGGTGCAATCGTGAAACTGTTTGTAAAAGGATTGGGGTACAATATGATATTGGAAAGCGAATTTTCAGTTATTTTTGTACTCGTTTTCTTCAATACGGCTGTAACATCGGCGTAGTTTCCATCAGAGACTACTGTTATTGGATTTTTTTCGGCGCTAACCACATTTCCGTTGTAGCGCCACGCTATAAATTCATATCCTTCGTGAATTTCTGCTGAAAAAACCATTTTTTCTCCGCTATTTACAATTATGCCAGATGTTATAGGAACGCCGTTAATGGTTGCTGTAACAGTTCCGCCAATTGCAGGCAAACTGCCGAAAAGAATCGTTGGCCCCGAACTATTTACCCCATTTGCGGCTTGATAGATTTCTCTATTCTGCATATTTTGAACCCATGCAACAACAATGAGGTTGTTAAAATCTTCAACAGAATGTTCTATATTATGGTTAATAGGAGATCCTGCATTTGCAGGAAGGCGATATTCTCCTTTAAATTCCCAATTTTGCAACGCAACAAAAGGAGTATTTACAGATGCGCTTTCTAATGCAATTCCGTTAACGTCAGGCATAAGCTTCTTCATTACATTATCGAATTCTGCTTCTCCGTTTGAACCGGTGTTATGATAAGTTTTCTTTTCCAATATTGCCATAAATAATTTAGCGTTTTCATCTAAAATAGCTTCAGTAGGAATAACTTTTGCCTTAGCATAAACGGTTTTCCCTTCCACATAATAATCAACATCTACCTCAAAAAAAGAGGGTTCGCTTTGTAACTCTAACAAAGTTGAATTTTTTAATTGGTGCGTTGTAGTTTTATAAGTAGAACCACCTACATGAATGGTTGGGATACTGAATACACCATAAAGGGCAGCTCTTGTTTTGGCTTCAAACGTATAATAGGGATCTCCTGGAGGAGGAAAATCCATGTGATACTTTATGAGCGCATATTTTCCTCCGTTTTCTGCCAATACTTTCTTCAAATTTACATTACCATTCACACAAGGACCGCAAGATGAGGCAGTAAATCCTTCAAGTATTACCGTGCGAGGCCTGCTTGTAAGCGCATTATAAATGGTATAAGAAAAATATAAAGTATCGTTCTTGTTGTTTTCGTCTTCTTCTTCATTGGGTAAGGATGTCCAAATCTTTAGATTGTATTTGCCCAAAGCAGAACAAACAGGTTCAGGATGCGAAAATGACTGCTCACTATTTTGAGCTATTAAAAATCCCGACTCTTTATACGTAAAAATTTCACCACCGTCGATTTGATAACTTACCCAAAACGAAGAAATTGCCTGCACTCCATAGTTTTTAACCTTCCCTGAGATAATAAGGATTTCTTCATCGTTTGGTACCCATTTTTTTAAGTCAAGTGTCGATATTCCTACATCGAACTGTGGTGCACGAGACCCACCGGAGGTAGATTGTGCTAAAGTGTAAAAAAGTGTTAACGAAAATAATGCAATAAATAAGGAAAAATTCTTCATTTTTTAAGTATTAATAGATTTTAAAGTGTAAAAATACACAGATAATGATTACGAATATGCCTAAAAAATGTATTTTGCACAAATTCAGGAATTTGTGCAAAAAATAGGTACTTTTGCAAAATGATTGAAAATTTAAAACAATGAAAAAGAACGCATTAGCTTTTGTCCTCTTATTTGTTAGTATCTTATGTTTTGCAAGTTCACCTACAAAAGATGAGATGATTTTACATTTAAAAAAACTCTCTTCACAACAATTCCTAGATACGGCAGATTATTATTATTATAAAAATCAATTCGATACTGCTTTACTATATTATAATATTTTGATTAACATGCACGTAAAAGATAACGTTGTTGAACATCAAAAGAGAATTATTGAAGCATATAATAAAGCAGGAAATATATTTTTGTACTTGGGCGACTACCGTAAGGCTTGCGATTTTTATATTAAAGCGTTACTTCTTTGTGAGAAAACGAATTATAGTTTATACGAATCAAAAATATACAATAATCTCGGTAATATTTATTATCTTTTCAAAAATCTTGATATTGCCAAATCTTACTATTTAAAATCGTTACGAATGACTCAAGATAGTGTTTCAATTGGCGCTATTTTAAATAATCTTGGTTATATTGAAATACGTAATGAGCAATACGACAGTGCGTATTATTATCTTAACGAGTCATTAATAATATGTAAGCAACACAACGAAGAGTACCTGAATAGCATTTGGAGCAATATGGCTTTGCTCTTCCAAAAAACAAACTCTTATGATTCTGCATTTTACTATTATCATTTATCATTAGATTTTTCGCGAAAGAATAATAAAATACTAAAAGAATCTGAAAACTTATCACAATTGGGGGCACTCTTCTTTGAAGTCAACAATAACGCTTCCGCTTTATATTATATCGGTTTATCAAATTCTATTGCTGAAAAAAATAGTTTTTTAAATATTTTGGCAGACAACTATCTTATTCTATCCAAAATTGAAGAATCGAAAGGGCATACAAAAAGCGCTTTTAACTATTATAAAAAATATGCAGGGCTAAAAGACTCTTTGTCAAACAATAAAATATTTGGCGAAATCAATCAATTAAAACGCATGTATGAGGTTACCAAAACGAATCAACAAATTGAACAGCTTGCTTTGGAACAGACAATTAGCAAGCAGAGGATTTATTATCACAAAATCATACTCTTTTTCACAATCAGTGTTTTAATAGTCGTGTGTGGAATATTATTGGTTGTAATCATTCAAAAAAGAAGATTAAACAGGGCATACAAATCATTGTTCGAGAAAAACATAGAACTCATTGACTTTCAAAAGAAATCATTAGAAACCTATAAGGAAAAATACAAGAAGAGCAACCTTACCGATGATTTACAAGATGAATTATTGAATAAAATATTAACCCTTATGGAGGATCATACAACGTTTTGCGATACCGATTTTTCTGTTGACAGGTTAGCTGAATTAGTACAGTCGAATCAAAAATACGTTTCACAAGTTATTAATAATGTTTTAAAGAAGAACTTCCGTTCATTTTTAAACGGTTATAGGATAAGAGAAGCGCAACTGATTTTTTCTGAACCTGATGTAAAAAAATACACCATAGAATCCGTTGCGCTTCGGGTAGGTTTTAAATCAAGAAATGCTTTCCGTGAGGCTTTTAAAGAGATCACCGGCGTAAGCCCGAATTTTTACTTGAACTCGATGCAGGAAAGGGATAAAGAGATAAAAGGATAAAAGGATATCTCTTTATCTCTTTATCATTTTATTTTTTATTGTTTGAGCACTTTTTTCGTTACTTCCACCCCTTCTTTATTTCTTAATGTAATGAAAAACAGCCCTTTATTTAAGTTTTGGGTAGAAATTGTAGCTGTAGGGTTGCCGGTCAGCACCTCTTCTTTTATCACCTGACCCACCGTGTTCCATATCGTTATTTGTTGGATTTGCTCAGCATTTTTAATCGTAATTTCATTAGTAAATGGGTTAGGGTAAATCTCCACATCTATTAACTTATTTACAGCAATGTTCAGCGTATCTTCTCCTTCCACAGCGGCACAGGAGTTGAAAATTCTTTTTGTAGCCATGTTTTGCACCCATGCAATAATTTCTAAGTTGCTGAAATCTTCAACAGAATGTTCGGTCTCGTGATTAATGATGTTATTAGCTTGTCCGTTCAAAGGCAAGCGGTAGTTTCCTTTAAATTCCCAGGTAAGTTTTTGAGTAATGGTTTCGTTAGCTGTTAAGTCTCCCAGTTCAATTCCATTTGCATCCGGCATAAACTTTTTCATTACCTGAGTAAATTCTTTTTCGCCGTTTGATCCTATGTTTTTCGCCGTTTTTTTCTCCACAATGGCAACAAACAGTTTTAAGTTACTGTCTTCTAGCAGGTCAATGGTAGATTTCAGCTTAATAGTTGCTTTAACGGTTTGATCCACTACTGTAAAGTTTCCCGATATTTCAAGAAAGCTCGGTTCATTTTGAAGGCTTAGGAGTTGTGTGTTATTAAAGATAGTTGTAAAGATATTAAAGTTCCCATCGCCATGCAACCAGGGTACGCCATTAATATTATATAATCCACTTCTCTCTCCTACTTCCGACGTGTAGTAAGCGTCTCCGTTTCCGGGGAAATTCATTTGATATTTTACTAAGTTATATTTACCTCCTACGGCAGCGTTTTGTGCCAGCACATTTTTCAGGTTAACATTTCCCAGCACGCAAGGCCCACAACTACTGGCAGTAAACCCTTCAAGCAACGTTGAGCGCGGCACGATATTAACCGGATCATAAACGGTATAGCGGAAAGTAATAGTATCATTTTCAGGGAATTGGTCTTCAAGATTATTAGGTTTAGAAACCCATACTTTTATGGTATGATATCCGGTAACGGGAGTTACGGTAGTAGGGTGTGTAAAGTTTACTTCCTCTCCCGGAGCTAAATTTACACCGGTAATGTGGGTAGTAACCGAAGCACCGTGATCAATACGGTAGCCTAATTGATAAGAAGTAACCGCAACCAATCCATGATTTTTAAGTTTTCCTGAAATAGAATAGTTGCTTGTATTTGGAGTATAAACAGACAAGTCTAATTTGGTGACTCCCATATCCAAGTCGAAATCAGCAGTAGAGCTTAAATCCCAGCCGTAGATTGCTTTTCCTTGTGCAAGTGCTGCGAGCGTCCAAGTTCCTTCCACAATATTCTGTGCAAGGAACATTCCGCCGCCGTTTGTTTCATATTGCTCAAGCAATCCGGCTTCCACCAAATTCAGCCCTTTTCCTGTTTGCAGTCCTGTGTTTAGATTTATTTGATAAATTATCGGATCAGCATCAATTAGCGCATCAATTGCCCAAAGGAAAGGTCCGCCCGGAGAAACATTATCAAATGCAGTACCGATAATGTGTGCAAGCCCGTGTGTACTTTGTTCTATTCTGCGAATTTCTGCACCCGACCTGTTCACTAAGGCGAAGAAATTATGTCCACTAGCCCAGTGACCTACCCAAAAGCCGCCGTTGCCATCATCGGCGGTAGGGTCATAAGTACAATGCATTGCCAAAACACCTGCCGGAAGATTAATTGTTTCCACAACAGCAGGAGGCGTAGCTTGCAAATCAATCTTCTTGATATTGTTGGAACCGATCGAAACAGAGTAGAAATAGCGTCCATCGTAGGTTAATGCAGAAGTTACACCAAGACCTGGAACTATAAAATCAGGACCGGCGCTGCTTCCATCAAGGTTTAGTTTTGTCCAGTCGTTGTTAGCAAATCTTGTATAGTAAATAAACTCACCGTCGGTAGCAACAGCTACTGTAGGACCGGGTGTAGGGTACTGAAATTGCAGATTCCACGGAGCTCTGGGAACAGTTTGAAACTTGCGGGAAACATTTTCACGTGGAAAATTAGAATTAGCAGTTGAGGAGAGATTTTGTGCAGATGCACACAGGAATGTAGTGGTCATTCCCAAAATTAAAAAAAACTTTTTCATAAATAATTGAATTGTAGTTATATAAATAAAATAATTAATGGTGTATATCATATCGCATTAAGTAGGGATTCTCTATTTCTCGTTGTATCCTCTTTTCACTGGCAAAAATCCCATAAAAACTTGAATTTTTACAAGAAACGAGGAGTTTTAGGCACAAATTCCTGAATTTGCGCCTAAATCTCCTCGTTAAGTACTTTCTCTATGTTACAATATTATAATTTTGTCCTTGAATTTCAAAAACAGGTTCGCTTGTAAAAAAAATTCAAAAAATCATTATTAATTATTAACTAAAATTTTTATCTTTTTTATGAAAAAAACTTTGAAAAATCTAATTTTTTTGTTTTGTGCAACACTGTTTTTGCACTCGATCACAGGCTATGCGCAAGAGCGCAATTGCTTAATTACTACCTTCCCTTATCACGAGGGTTTTGAAGACAATGGACAAGAGCTTCCAGAATGTTGGGTGCAAGAATTTGTGAGCGGCAATGCTATTTGGGAAGTTATACCTGCCGACTTCTTTATTTACATCCCTCAAACTACTAACAGCGGCGAGTACAAAATCGGTTTTTGGGCGCTCAGCGGAAAAACCAAACTGATCTCTCCTCCCATGAATTTAACCTCACTATTTAATCCTGTATTGAAATTTTGGCATACACAAGCCGCTTTTATGGGACAGGATTATTTAAGAGTATATTACAAAACTTCTGCTGAAGGAGAATGGAATCTATTAGCTTTATACGAAGCATCCATAGCAGATTGGACAGAAGAAGTAATTCCGCTTCCCGAAAAATCGAGCGAATACTATATTGCTTTTGAAGCAGAAGCGTTTCTCGGAGCCGGAGTTCAGTTAGATGACATTTCCGTTGAGAGCTTTGGTAATTTTTTCGACGGACAGGTAACCGGAATTTACACTCCCAACTCCGACGAATATTTAACTTCCGAAGAAACTGTAAGAGCTATGATTAAGAACAATAGCAGCGAGCCTATATCCGAATTTAAGTTGGTGTTGGAAATTGACGGAAATGTGATAACTACTGAAACCTACACCGGAACCATAGAAAGTTTGGGAGATGCCGACCATACTTTCAGCGTTAAGTTAGACCTTTCAGAAGCAGGAAAAGAGTATGCCGTTAGTGTAACTATAATGGTTGATGACGATGAAGTTCCCGATAATGACAAATTTACAAAACAAGTGAAACATTTTTCTTCAGAAACAGGAATAAGATTATATGGATACCGACATGATGAAAGTGTGGCATCGAATACAACGAAATCGTTTGTATCTTTTGAATCAACTTCTCCCAATATTATAGATAGAACCAGTGATTATGTACCTTCGGGAGATGCAAGCCAAATTTTCAGTGGAGAATATGTGGATGGTTATATTTACGGTTACACTATAAAAAGAGAACTGTTTATGTATTATTCACGCAACTTTGTTAAAATTGACCCCAAAACATGGACAGAAGTATATGCCGTTCCTGTTGATAAATTTCCTGATGATATATCTTACGATTATTCATCTTCTACCATGTACGGAGTAAATTATATATCTACCGGTTCTGAACTCGTAACCATTGATCTTGCAACCGGTCAAATCAATTATGTTGGACAATCAGACCAAACTTTTGCCGCTTTTGCCTGCAATGCACATGGAGATTTGTATGGTATTGATCATATAAACGGATATTTATACGAGATAAATAAACAGGATGCGAGCACTACTTTTGTTGCAACAACCGGACATCTCCCCAGAGGAGTTCAATCTATGGCTTTTGATCACAATACGGGTAAACTATTTTGGGCAAAAAGACCCGAAGGATCAGAGATAAATTTAATAGAAATTAATGTAACAACAGGAGAAATTATTGATAGAGGACTAATAGGTGGAAAAGCTCAAATTGTTTGTCTTTTTTCAAAACAAAAACGAGTAAATATTGTTTCTACAAATCCTGCACATAATGCTACGGATATTCCTTTAAATACTTCTGTGTCGGTTACATTCGATAGAAATGTGATTGACATCAATCTGGCGGGAATCACCATTAATGGAGAAACGGCAATTGCAAGAATTACAGATAATGTATTAAATTTTACAAAGCTCCCCGAACTGAATTACGATACTAAATATACAGTATATATTCCTCCAAAAGCCATATTTGGCTACGATGAAGCCATTACCTGGTCGTTTACAACAGAGGAGAAAGAAGAAGGTATAGGAACTGTAACCAAAAATGAAGTACAGATTTACCCTAATCCGTCGAATGGAATAGTAAATATTGCAGTAACTGAAACTTCAAATATAAAACTGTTTGACGTTACCGGTAAAACGATTAAAGAATTTTCCATTACAGAAAATTCATCCTTTGATGTTACGCTACCTTACGGGCTTTATTTTGTTAAAGTAGAGAGTACAAATAGTGTTTCAACACACAAGATAGTTATTAACAGGTAAAAAAAATATTTTCAGGTAAATAAATAAGTTTTTTTTTATGCATCTATTTTCCCCATCTCACTTACTATCCTCATCGTTTCCACACTCACGGTGCAAACACGTTTTAATAAATCAATTACCTGTTCTTTGTAATCAGCAAAACGATAGGTATTGAACTTTTCGGAAATGGTGGGGTCTTTGGGTTTCTTTTCCTGATATTGGTCGAGAATCCATTCCAACGCGCTACGGTTGCCAAGTTTGTACTCCCATGCCGCTGCAGGAATACCGTGCAGTTCGGTTTCTTCATCTAAAACAATAATTCCCGCCTCCTTATCTGCTTTCAACTTGGTTTTCGGCACTTTCGTCCACCCCCTGCCCCCGCCAGCGGGGGAGATTGGGTCTCTTAATTCATAATTATTCCACCCCCTGCCCCCGCCAGCGGGGGAGATTGGGTCTCTTAATTCATAATTATTCCACCCCCTGCCCCCGCCAGCGGGGGAGATTTGTAATTCAAAAGGCGCTGCCTTTTCATAATTCACATGCAAGTTCATCAACTCTTCCCCCCATTTTGCCCATTGGTGAAAATCATCGTAAAAAGGGATGCGCGGAAACTCGCGCTTTAAATTCAGTTCGTACTTCTTTCTGTATGCCGGGTTGTGCAACACTGCATAAACATAATGGAAGATATCTTGTTTCGTTATGGATGTATCGTTATAATTCGTTACAAACTGCTCCA
>Ga0123353_10007262_pt1 | contig 14939 bp, 10 predicted proteins | sample TergutLab28metaG_3_FD_92763 | JGI IMG/M metagenome (GOLD analysis project Ga0123353, IMG submission 92763) | Labiotermes labralis P3 segment gut microbial communities from Petit-Saut dam, French Guiana - Lab288 P3 | ecosystem: Host-associated > Arthropoda: Insects > Digestive system > Gut ... | reverse complement strand
GAAAGTCCATTGTGAACCCTTTAAAATCGGCCAGAACAGGGGGCTTGGGGGAATTATTTGGAGGGGGGGGGGGGGGGGAGAGTTGTGACAGTAGGACGGAGAATATTACGTAGTTTGTAGTTTTTACCAAATATCGTTAGCGTGATTGAATAAAGGTGGGTGAGATGAGAGTGGGAATGTAGAAAGCATTAGGGGACGAAGGTATTGCAGACCTAATCCGCATAAAAATATTGATCGGAATATCTGAACGGAAAATGTAGTCTTGTGTGTAAGGGCGGTGTTGAAGTTGATCTTAATGAAATGTGGGCTGTCCTGGACTTGATGAGGCTGTTTGAGAGGTAGTGGCAGTGGACCGGTCATAAAAATAATAATGGGCACTGCACACATACTTCGGAAAGTACTAATGTGAAAATAAAATAGATTCAACACTGAAACTAACGATATAAGCACCATGAATAGTAACAACAGAATAGCTGCAACACTGTATTCCCTAGGGACATAGTTTGTCTCAGGATTATAAGTATAAATACCCTGCATAAAGGAGATGATGATGATGATGATAATAATAATAGTTTATATGTAGTCTCTTTGATTACACTACCAGTAACTCAGACCATATAAGATGGAGTGATTGGATTATGATAGTGAATAATTTATTGGAAAGTATGTGAAAGAAACTGTTGTGGTCTGTGATATGGTACTGTTCTATCATTTGCCTGGATAGAGTAAGGAATATCATAAACTTATCTGGATAGCCAATGTCCTGGGGTAGATTTGAACCAGCTGCCTTCCAATTAAAAGTGAGAAACTCTACTGCTTGAGCTATAATGCCAGGTTGTGGTGGTGTTGGTGATTGTAGGTGGGGGTGATAATAAATTAGGTACTGAGTATTTAAAAATTGTGTTAGGTCAAGGTAATTTTCCCTGCTTTCTTTTCTGACTCCTCTGTAGTACCAACTCAGGAGCTGTACTAACTTTTGAGGTGGAAAGAAACAATAGCATTCTGCATTATAGGATGTTGAAAAGTTTTACTCTGACAAACCTTTGAAAAGCATGAAAATTATATCAGGTAATTTTTAAGAAAATGTGTTATAAAAATATTAATACTGTGCAGATTATTTTGGTGTATTGATGGTAAATAATCAACTTAGTCTGTTTTAATTCCATATTCTCACTATATATACTATTTGTATTATTGGGATTGAATGTAAAGATAAACTTGTCCGCACCTAATTAAGCAACATGACTGGAAGACATCTGGGGGTGTGAAGTCAAGCCAGGTAGTGGTGAGTGTTCATCTTCAAACCCCAGCTGCTTTAGCACCTGAGCAACAGCCTCCAATACCCACTGCAAAGAAGGTTGAGTGGGTGCCACAGCCAGTCTGGGCATCATACCAAAGAGGAAAACTGTTGTACCTGCTTAAAGTTAAATTCCATTTGTCCATCCTATAGCTTGGCCCTATATGGACTGAGACAGTTTGGCTCCACATTAGCGATAATTAATCCTATAAGAACTTTAAAATGTATAATTGAATGGGGCATGTTGTTTTAATATATGTTTTGAAATTAACTGTGGATACCCTTGGCACTGATGTTGTCTCCACTCATTCATAAACACTACACCAACCACACTTACAAGGTTCTCTTAGGTAATGAACACTGGCTTTAATGTTAGATGCTAAACATAAATTTAATACATACCTGTTCTCTCTCCTCTCTGTCCTGCTCCCAGAGCTGATGGGCCTGGTATGCAAACTCATCATTTTCTCTCTCAATCTCCTTTTTAAGGGCCATTAACTCAAGAATACGGCGATCGTGTTCAGACAAATATAAGTCTTCTGTGCTCATATAGCTGGAAGATGAGAAAGTAGGTTATATAATGATATTTTAACTGCAGGGGTTATATGGCATCTAATTTGATGGCAAGATTCACATGAATTGTGAGCAGACAGAGTTTGGAAGGAGTTTGTCATTGGTATATTATAAGATACTGCATGAACTTCAATCTGCAGTAACTAGGGAGAACCATGAAAGTTTTCTGTAAGCCCAGCTGGTAAACTGTCCATATTCCACATGATATCAGAATGTCCAAGTCATGAAGATCTGATATCTTATTTGTGAAAAATACCACCACTTAATTATATAAGATTCAATCGTGGCTGCACAATTACACCTTCAGGTGTGAAGAACACACCATAATTTAATGCTCTCAAATGCAGTCATGGCAATGTAGTTATTACATCTGGTGTGGACAAAATGACACTACCTAATTCTAGAAGACTGAGATGTGGGAGAGTGGACATACAGCTTCACTCATTTGGAATCTTGGCACAAGATGGGGGTGAGTGGGCAGCTTTGTGCTCTGACTGCTTTACCAATGGGGAAAGGAACACAATATCCACTGAACAGAAGGCTGGGTGGGCCCCAGAGCCAGTCTGGACACTTCAGAAAATTGATAGCATCTGTTTCTCCTGCCAGGAATCAATTATGATTCCTTGGGTGTCTAGCTTGTAGCTTAGTCCATGAATCAAGTAGGCCATTACACATTTATCTTAGATTACTTATAAAATTCTGTATTTGTGACTGTTATCCTTTTTTAGATTAACTGAAAACAAAAGTGAGAATTAAAAAATAAAGGCGCAGAAAATTATTTTTTCACTGACCTGAGAAGTTAATATGACAAGTTAAAACTAAAAAGTTTGTGTTTGTTTATTTTCTGCAGCATAATACCATAAAATTCTACAAAAAAAAGTCATGTATGGTACGTAGTTCACACACCAACAAATGCACTTTTATTAAGTCATGTATGGTGTTTATTTTTTGAATAGTGTGACTAGAAGGTGTTTTAAAATTATGGGTAATATTTTCCCTCAGTAACTCCTTGCAAGTGGTGGTGGTGGTGGTTTTTTCTTTTCCTTTTGGCATATTTTCCACTAATGAAAACAGAGAACTGTGTTCAATGGAGCTGTTAGAATTCCTGCTTTCTGTCTGGGAAGCTTTTCCTTGATTCTTGACCAAGAGGCTGTATATCAAAACTGAAACCTTTTATGGTTGTTGTCAGTCTTACCAAGCACTGGCTGGGATAGTGCTTGAAACAGACAATGACTCTTCCTTCCACAACCTTCCAAATTCATCATTTGCTTTTACCATGTGACATGTAACAACTGTAATTCAACAGCATAAAAAAATGAAGTATTCTTGAGAAAGGTATAGCTTTCTATTCAACTATATGCACTTTTCAGTGTTAAACAACATGACTCCTTGGAGCAGAGTCCTTGTGAAACTGAGAGTCACACACTGGTCAAAAATGTACTCACCTTTTATGGCATCTGAGATTCACATAATTACAAGAACCTGTGAGTATGAAGGACACTAAGAGAGGTACAGAGAGACCTAGAAATGTTTGCTCAACTAACCTGAAAGACACCTGTTTCCCCTTTAATGGAGTGGCACTACTGTCTGTACTGCTACTACGGCTAGTATGATTGGAGTCCAAATTAGTAGTGAGTCTATACTCGTGAGCATTCTGTTTTCTGTTCAGATTTGTACAATTTATTTTCCGTTTGTTGGCTCCATTTGAACTGGCAGATGAGGGCAAAGAGCTAATTTTTTGCAGGTGCTTGATTGAAGTTCTGCTACACGATTTACCAAAGTGGGTGCTGGTCAATCGAGTTTTTCTCTTGTTCAGTTTTAGTGATGCTGATGTGGTGGAAACGGATGAGATTTCTGAAGATGAACTTCCACGATGCCGTTGTGAATGTGGAGCAGTGGAAAAACTCTTGCATTTCCCAACACTAACAAAAAATTATATCACAAAATTGCAAAGTTAGAGACTTGTGGTTTAAATTGTTATGAGACAATAATACTTTCAAACTTTACATAGTAATGGTTTGGGAATATTGCAAAGGGAGGGGGTGAAAATGCAGTTTCATTTGAATTTCAATGAAACATGGCAAAGGAGAATGTTTAAAAATTAATTTCTAACTGAATTGTAAGGAATCATTGCAAAATGACTGGTAAAAGCAATTTTCAGTGGAACTTGAAACAAACCTGTAAAAGTAAACTGTTCGGAACACATTAAAAAGTTTTAGGGTGATTGTGATTAATGAACGCAGAGGGATTTTGAAAGATGTGAATGTGGCATATTTTTTTATAACCAAGGCAGTTGATCAAGCATTTGTAATTAAAGTAAGAATTGTATAAAGGCATAAGTTGTGAAATGGTTCCTTTTATTGAACACAATTGGCTATGACATCATCCTGATTGCGCATTACTTTTCACTTTGGCAGCAGATAAGAAACCAACCTTTCCCTGTGGACAAAGAACATTTAAACCTCAAGGTGCATTCAGTGTATCTGTCAATTCTGACTTCCAGTAATGCTCATCTGTTTGTGGTAGTTAAAAGAGAATACTGAGGTAACTTTGAGGGTAGTGGTAATGTTCACACCTTCATAATTGGCCTAATAAAGTAACTTACAGATAGAACTATATTTCACTTGTCCTTAGTAACTTTAAAATAAGGAGACCTTACATACTGAAGTACAAAGAAAGTATTCTAAAATGCAATCAAGAGAAGCACGAAAGCAGGTTGTTTTAATAAACTTCTTCAGAACTGTGTTTGCTACCCAGTATGTTTAGTCTTAAGCCATATCTCTGTTGATTTTTATTGTAGCTTCTTGTTTACTTTTGATAGTATTTTGTAATTTGTATTGATAAAAAATTATGCATCTTTTGATAGATAGCAGAGGAGTCTGTATTTACAGGTACAAAAGGAGCAGAAGCAGATAGAGTTGCTCTTGTACATATATTTGTTCCTTGTAATGTATAGACTACAGCAGATGGTTCAAGTCAGTATTATATACATTGATGAGATGGATATCAATTTTACCTTCCCCCCCACCACACACATACATACACACACACACATATCACAAATTACAGTTCTTTCATATCAATTAGGCAATATGACAGATGTATACCAAAATTAAATTTGTCTGAAGATATTTAGTATAGATCCCTATCATGGAATTTTGTAGAAGTCAACTGAGAATTTCAACTGTACGGGCAGAAATGAATCCCCAATATGTACACGCTACATCTAAATAAACTGCATAATGAGACTCTTATATAAAAGTGGGAACTTGCGAATGAATGACATGCCTTCAAATTTGTGTGTTTAATTTCGTATCACACACAGTAACACCTCACCATGTCTATCCAGCAAAGCACTGCATTGTTGCTTGTATCTGTACCACATAACATTTTTAATGAATTGTGTCTGTTACCGACTTACATTTTCTTGTTGCTTCTGTTGTCTGGTGGTCTGTGTCTGTTTGATTCAGATGTGGATGTGGATGTAGTTTGCCTATTATTTGATGAATGAGATGTTGATCTTGTTGCACCAATCAAATACAGTGTATCAACATCTTCACATTTTGGATCAGTGTTGTGGTTGTTTTCTAATGCCTTAAGTGCTGTTGTTTTGTTAGAAAAGAAGAGAGACAACTCATTAGCAAGTAGGACAATATTATTGATCCTTTCTTTGCCAGCAATGTTACAGGTCAGCGCATATCATATCCATGTCAATATTAATAGTAAAAACAAGTTTCAACAAGAACATTTGACATTGTCTTTCATTCAAATCTTTTAATCCATCTAGTGAAGCTGGCAAGCATTCTAAATTTTAACTACAAAATTACTGATAAATTTCTATGCATAAATCTCAGTAGCACAGATTCCCACCTCCAAGTTTCACATTAAAGTCTTGCCTGTAATTGTGAACATAGAGGATTTGTTCCCACACAAGGTGTAGTTATGCCTCTGATAGGCATCCCTTCCAAGTGTCACATGCCTAAATCATGGGCGGTCATAATAAAACCAAACACTCAATAGAGATTTTGCATGGCTGCCAAGTTGTTTTACACTGTGCAAAACAAGTTACTTTAATGGAATTTTGTACCTTTTTTAAAGATCTTTTACCACAGAGAGTTTAATGATTAAATTAAGTGGTACTGAAGTTCCAGCTGTTTAAACCGTCCATAATAGAAAGATGTTGCATATCACTTGTTTATGTAAGATTTACCTTTTTTTCCTGTTGATCGTGGTATGTTCTTTTTATCAAGTTGTTCTTTACAATTTGAAAGGACCAGAGTCTTGATTCTCTTCTGGTCATCAGTAGAAGACAGGGGTGGTGCGTTCTCTTTAAGTGATCCTGATTGTGTCATGAGTTCTTGTCTAATGGCACAGCATTTTTCAAGTTTACCTGAGAACAATTTAACATATGTAATTTAATGCTGTAATAATTCAATATGTGGATTAAGAGCATGTCAAAAGTAGAAGTGTGGATGGTGGAGAAAGGTGACATTTGTGTCTCAAAAAATTGGTGGTGTATAATTCAGAATATCTTCAATATTGTATAAGTCTCTGAATTTGGACCTAGGAAAGGTGAAAATAACAGTGAACTGGAGAAAATAGCATATTTGGTGGATTCTTAATTCATAGTCTTCACCTAGTATTGCTAGGGTGGTTAAATGAGCAAATGGGACAAGTAATACATACTGGACAAATGAGGAAAAACAGAGGAGATACAACATATTGGCTGGAAGATCTCGGGAGGAGAAATTATTTGGGAGATTTAGGCTTAGGTAGGATAATACTATTAGAACAGACCTTACAGAAATATGGTATAAAGATGTGGACTGAGTTTAACGAGACCCAAAAATGGGCTGATGTAAAGTGGTAATGAATTTTCAAGTTTCATGTAATCAGATAGTTTCGTGACAAGCTGAGTAACCCTGTCTGTACACCCATTTGACACTGAATTAGCATAGAGTGGAGGAAGAAAATGAGTTTCCTTTCCGATGTATAGAAATATGCATCATGTGCAATCCATTAGACCATAGCACCAATACTAAAGGGCATGCTTATTAATCTTAATGTTTGACAACAGACCTGCATATAATTTCCATAAAATCTACAATGGCCACATAATTGAAATTTAAACTGACATAATTTGTTCTATAATTTTAGCTGTCGAAGTACTGAATCTGATATATTTCCCATTATTTATCTACTGACTGTATTGTACAAAGGTATTCTTACTTAGCCTTTCTTGTTCCTGGTCTGCATAGAGTTGGTACACCTGGGAAGAAGTGTCTGCTCCGAGGTCATCTTGGTACTCTTGAAGACTCTTGTACAGGAGTTCCACTGGCTGAACAGGGGAGTTAGGACAATACTACACCATTCTCTATTGCACTTGGTGAGCATACTAAACCATTATTCATGCAAATGAAACAATTGGTAAGATAGTTTTTTTATGTAAATTAAAAATGATAAATTGATTGATAGCCAGAGCACCTATCATTGAAAATGTATGCACAAACATGTGGTTACTCCTGTACAGTCTGTAAGAGACATGTGAGTGGAGGTAGCATGTATCTGTAAAGCTATGGAATAGACAGTAAGAAGAAGACAGAATAATCTGGAAATAAGATTTTGGGGCCAGTGCAATCTTACATTGCACATTTCATGAAGACAAGAAGAAGAAGATAATGAAGAAGAAAAATAATGAAGAGGTTGAAAATATAGTCAGAATTTGCCAACACATGTTGAAGATAGTGTGAAGCTGTGTAGGATAAATAAGTGACCTGGGCCAGAGTCAGGAAAGATCAAAGGGATTTAAAAAGAAGATACATTGTCTAGTCCATATGAATATGAGCTTTACAGACAGTGAGGTGTGTATGACAGTATGTATTTTATGACTTTAATGCAGCTCAGTGCTCTTACATAAAACGTTGTTCATGAAGATCTAATTTAACTTTTCAAAAGATGAAGGCCACACAAACTGCATTAAAAATTTCAGTTTCTGTCTCACAGAAAACATTGCATTTCCATTACAAAGATCAGTAGGTTAATGCTGTGTAGGGAAGATATCACTGTTTATTCTGACCAATATAGAAAGTTCATAAATACTTCATGGCCAGAATATAGATATTTTTCTTATAAAGTATGTAAACTACTGTGCTGTAAAGTGAGAGGCACATATGTTTTGCATCAATGTGTGTCTGCCTTCTGATACGAAACTGCATAGTATTCAATTACTACACTGTGTATAGATACTGAGAGATACTGCATAGATAAAAAATAAAGTTGCCCCTTTGCATAGGCACTACTCCTTGAGGGTGTGTACACTGTAACACAGCAATTGCAAGTTGTAGTCTAATATCTCAAACAGAGGACAGTGTCTAATGTAACTGTGATATACTACCTTACCTTGTAGCCAGCTTTACGACAAGCCTCTAAGGAACGTGGGCTGGTCAGAACATATGGATAATCCTGTGCAGCTGATGTATTGAAATTGTAAAGATTCAGGTACAATGGCTTGTTAAAGGACTTGTTCTTCATTGCAGTTACCAGTCATGAGAGAATTTCTGCAATATGGAACATTATTTAAGTAATTATCCTGTACTGTATGAAACAGACATTCTAACTGGCTCTCTGGTATTAAACACTGAGGATGCAACACTTTGTATTATAGCCTACCAATGAAAGTGTTCCGAGATCTGTTGTGGTCACTTCCCATCATCTGAGTTACCCAGCTTTTCTTTTCAGTTTTTGAAGTGGTTTCCCACCAAATCCTGCTCACATTTATTGTTTCCCCTTTCAGACCCACGTGGCCTGTTGTGTTTTTGATTTGGTACTTAACAAAATAGATGATGACCTTTTAAGAATAAGTTCACTGTTATATAATATCCTGTAATAGCCACTTACTTTATCTGTTTTAGGTCTTCAGTTCAAATATTTTCCTGAGCACAAACAAAATGAAAGGATGTTTACTGAACAGAAAACATGGTACCAGAAATGCTTATTTAAGTGCAACACACCCATAGATTCATTGTCAGGATGCTGTCAAATCTTTTACTTTAATACCAGCTGAAATGCACTCACAAAATTGGTTTTGTATAATATTCAGTACACTTACAGAGATCACTTGATTTTGTATCACCTTTAGTACTTTCACCAGCTCACTAGATTTGATATTTACTTAAATACTTTCACAAGGTGTTTAATTTTTTTGATGAACTTCAAGCAGCAACATAAATATCACATTTATTAATTCTCACTGATAGTAACAAAAACTTCTAGGATTTCTGAAACTGCCCACTTGAATGTACTACATCCTGCAAGTTTGTACACTTATGGCAATGAACTGACAATAACCACACCAAACTCACACTGCCATACAGCAAGAGGGGTATATGTCTGATGTATCATACAATCAGATAACTCATAAATGTACATAGCCCTACTGTACAAAATGCAGGTTATTTAATGGACCTTTATCAATGCCAGAAGTTAATGTAACATCAAATAGGCGAGAGTATGATCTTGCATTGCTAAGACTGGGAAGGAATTGGTTATGGTCTGTTCCAACACATTCCCTTGGAAGGACTGACAAAACCGTGTAAAACCGTTGAGAGGGTAACTGAAATTATAATTTGGTTTCTGTATAGAATTACATGGGTCCATGCAAAAAAAAAAAAAAGCCTTCCACTCCTGGTGCTCATTGACACAGACATGCTTATGTAATGGTAAATACAAAAGTAAAAAATTTTCATTACAGCCTATTATGAGCCTTGGCACTGTCACATAGGTATAGCCTTAGGTTTCTCTTTATGTTTGGCCCTAGATGGAGGTCAGTGATAAGCACTGCGCTCCAGGCACATTTCATGTGTGACGGAGTCCCTGTGATTGAAGGTTACAGCCCATTTTGACAAGGAATTGTCTCCTGCAGTGTTAAAAACAGCAGCAGTAGGAATGACTTAGGAAGACTTGACATGTTATTTCACACATATTGTTAAATCCAAGGATGTGGGAATAAAGCTGTAAAGATGGAGCACTGTGATAGGTGTTCCAAGAAAAAAAGGAACACAGAGTGATATACACGGAGATTATAGATAACTGGAATGTTTTGTGAAAATTGCAGTTTGAAAATATTGTGTGTATTTGACAATTAACTAAATCAGTATGATGATTGTGTAGTAGATGTCACATAGGAACTTTTCTTTCAGCCACAAGCTGTATGTTTTTGCTGGAATCCACTCAAGACATCCATCCCATGGTTATTGGGGTTCTTGTCTCGTGGATAACAGTTCTGGGTCATGAGCTGACCAACTGCATTTAGTGACAATGCATAAACTCTGTGAATGTTTACCTCAGTCTATTTAAGGAGTGGCTGTTGGGCACAGCAGAGACTTTATATGTATCAGCAGTGTCCCACTTAAATATTTGCTGCCTCATTACAGAGAGAACAGCATTCTTTGCCGAAAAGTGTATAGAGATAATGCATTTTGTGGTAGTCATGTCTTCTTCATTGTCAAAATTCTTCACAGGGTTTTATAAAATTTGATATTAGTGAGGTGGAGAGACTATATGTGAAGTAGTCCAGAGGATTAAATTTTAGTCTGCATTAGCTCATAAAGTACTTTACAACCATTTCAGTGGAGCAACAGAGAAAAACCATGAAGACCACACTTAACAACAGATACATGAAGTGATGAAACCCATCACTTCATGTATCCAGAGCATGAGAGTTCTGGCCAGTACCCCATGAGATTTGTCTCATGAAAATGTACTTTGTTAACATTCTGTAACTGAACAGACTGGTGTAATAATACTGCTCTCAGCTTGTATTCATGAGATGCCTGGTTCAAATCTTAGCCAGAACACCAATTATCCTGATGGAGGGGTTTGTGGTTTTCTCCAGTCCTTCCAGACATATGTGTACATAGTAACTCAGTTAGGTCCTGACAGCTGCCTTCCAAATCCTTTCCAATTCATCTATCACCCAGTCACCCAATGGTATATAGTCTGCAGTATTGACAGCATCATTAAAAAAGTTACACAAAAAGTTATCTGTGATTTGCAGTGTAACTAGTACAGTTATTAACACTACCATAGTCAAGTTTTCAAATTGTACATTGTTGCTTCTCCTAGATAGTTTGCTTTGCATTTTGAAGAGAATTATTTTATAGAGTGCAGTGAAAGTTTGAACTGTGCTGACTGAACATCATGGTGTAGCGATCAGTGCGCCATTTCATATTAGTGAGGCCCAGTTAAAGTTTTGGTTTCAAAAACTGGCAGTTCTTTTGGAAATCCATTCCATCTTGACATGGCTGACTATGCTGGCTGAGTTCTTATGTTATTTTCTTCATCCCCCCTCCCCCCCCCGACCACGAAATACTGGGACAATATCATAACTTATGCTATACATACACCTATCTTTCCATTTGCCGCTTACGATCATCCTCTTATTCGACATTACGTAACGTGTAGTGTAGGTGGTTTCTCTAAATATCTAAGACATATTTACCATGCCAGGTCAAGTACTACGTCTTATCTTATTTGTACAAACAATGTGTGAAGTGTTCATAGGTTATTCAATGCAACATATCACCTTCAGAAGTTATTTAGCGATGAATGCAAAAATGGGTGGTAATGATGTCGATAGAACCCACCGTGACCCATTTTAAGGTACTGTCTGAGTACCTGCAAGCACGGCAGGAAGTCGCAAAAACATCTATAGTGAACGGAATAGGAAGACGGAGGAAATGGTCTCGGCGTATGTCTTGAAATACGCCAAGACCAACACGCACAGGAGTGCAGAAACAAAATAAACTTTTTAATAACGGTGAATGATAGCACGATCGTGCCACACTGGGTGTCTACCGACCACCTCAGCGGGTCCCTTCGATGTGCATCAGACATATCCCACACTTTCACTCAGCTTGCCGAGAGAGTTTCCGCTCCAGAGCAGCAGTCGCATGGGTAGTCATCTGTGACCCACTCTTTCGATAACTGAAATGCTTGTGTATAAAGAGCTGGGTTCCGATGAGTACAGACCAACTACACGAACTAAACGTGATCCACAAAATCCCTGGTACGCGTTCTCCTCTGGAATTTCGAGGTTGTTACTTGGCTGTTAAATTTTCCACATATCCAAAGCGTCCAGACCGGCTCTGGGGCCCACCCAGCTTCCTATTCCGTGGTTACCAGGGTTAAAGCGGGGGCATAAAGACCACCACTTAAATTTATCTAGTGCCGGGGTTAAGAACGCGCGAAGTTATACTTTCAGAACCCCATATGCCGGCATAAAGCGTAGAGGGACTTCGCTTTTACAACCGACCTTAATTTTAAATTAGAGACTACTGTAGATACAATCCATTCGTTCCACACCTAATTATACTGTGTACTTAATACATAGTCTGTAAGACACGACTTTTCCTTGTATTTAGTGAAATAATCGCAATATCGAAAAATGGTTCAATAAGCGTTGAGATTAAAAGATATTATGCCACACATCAATTCACTGTTCAGCAAGCAGTTATTAAAGAACTAATGAAATTCGATTTCCTTCTCATATAAACCAGGAATTGTGGTGGCTGGATATGGACCAAAATTAAACTCGCCAAACTTTTAATGTCAGCCCCCAAATGTTAAATTTCATCAGCATCAATTTGGTACTTTTGGTGATGACATATGAGGAAGCAGATGCAATCATGCCCACATCTTTCAAATAACACATAGATATAGGGATAGTACCGATTGATTTTTGATTGAATTAGTGACCCATTTTGTCTTCATAGGTGTTGTAGAGTCCTGTAGTCAGGGTAAGGTGCATACCATCACTGTATTTGCTTGGAGGATCTGAGCAAAGCAGATGAAATCTTAGACTAGCCTGTATCTTTACTGGAAACATTATTAAAAAAGATTTGGTTTCAGTTTAAAAAAAAAATCTTGTGATGGCATCCTAACCCAGTGGTAGCATTAATTCTGTAACATCATTTATCTTGGTATTGTGCCTGCAAATGGACTTCATATGCTCAAAAGATTAAGAATTGATTATCTTCCTTCCAATCATTAGCCAACTTATTTTGTAACAGGGATGCAGTGTGTTTACTAGGATGTAACATTTGGTATTTTTAATTTTATTTAGATGAACGGCAAGTTTTAAATAGCCACAGTACTTAATTTGGCTATCATAATTCTGGTAATAAGTACAGTAACTATGTTGTGGGATGGATGCCCAAGGAAACATAGTTTGACTGCTGGCAGGGGCAAGAGATTTTTCTCTTTTCCAAAGTGTCCAGACTGTCTCTGGGGCCCATCAAGTCTCCTATTCAATGGGAACAAGGGATTCTTTACCGAGAGGCAAAGTGGCCAGGGTGTGAAACTGACCCATCTAATGCCAAGGTTAAGAATGTGAGGAGTTATACCTGAACTCCCCCATATGCCTTCATGGCTGTTACAGGGACAACTTTACCTCTACCTTTAATTCTACTAAGCAGTTATGCTATACTATGAAGGCATGGTGTAGTATGAGTGAAGAACTCATTCTGAATATTTTTCTTTCAGTTTCCTTTTCTCAATCCAAACATTCTTCCTATCACTTTGTTTGTAAGTGTCTTGTGGCAAATGTTGGCTTCCCAAACAATGCAGCATCATAAAATGACCATCATCATTTTCTTCCACACTCTTCTCACCTCATTAATTGTCATTGAATATTATGTAAATTGAATAAATAACACAGTGCTGTTAAATAAACCATCAGGCAAGTACTGTCTATCGTGTATTTCTCCTGTGTGTTACATACCAAGTTGCAGAGCCACGTGCAGAATCATTTTGCCACTGTGGATAAAAGACATCTTTCCCCCAAGAATAAACAGCCAGAGTATGGAGCTGACCACTCACCTATATCTAACACTGAGGTTAAGAATGAAAGTTGTCTTACCCTTGTGCCCCCAGTATGCCTTTGTGGTGCCATTCTGAGACACAAGGTCTGTTTCTCTTTAATTTTGTATTTTAGTGTACTTAGACTTACACATGCACACACATATACATATATTTACTGTAATGTGTTGTGTGTAAAGCAGTCAGTCATGTACTTACAATGCAATGGATAACGTTACCTTTATGTGAACAGTCATGTTGTATGTTAGCAGAAATTTCACATCAGACCAAACACTTCATAGAAGCATGAAAATTTTGTGATGATATTATAACTTAAAGTACAAGCATGATTGATTCAGAGCATCAAAGAGATCGGTGGAAGAGGGAGGTTGCTTGCAGAGGTTGTGAGGGCCTCAGAAAATCAATATTCACTGTGTCATGCTCAGTGAGGGTGCTGGTAATGCCATAGAGAGTGAGTAAGTTTGAATAGTGGATAGCATTTGTTTCCGTACCTATGGAAATGGTGAAACTGAAACAAATACCATACAGAATAAAATGAGCTGGGTGGCTCAGTCAGTATAGTGACTACTCTAGAATATAGGGGTTTGAACCCTGCCGGGTACCGGGATTTTTCTGATATCATCTTATAGGATGTGACAATGCATAGTCTGATAAAAATTTACCAATGTTTCGGAGGAATGTGCTGCCTCCATTTTCAGGGTAGGTTGAAGATATCAGAGGACGATAATTCCCAAAGTCAGTGCTGTGAGAACCTCAAATGTCGCGAAGATTTTTCTGTGTCTGCCTGTACGTTTACAATACAATGTAACTAAATAGAGACAACTTTATGCGAGGTGCGCAGCTGCGGAACATAAATACCAGTAAGATTTTACTGTAAATGGTCCTTATGTATTGATACGCACATAATCAGCAATCTGTTAATGTATTTTGTATCCCTGAAGATGGTTCGATGATGAACGGAAATATATTGGAGAATTACAGTAACTGTTATACTCTTATGCAACCTTTATGTACTTTGATGGTCGATTGTATGAACAATGTTTCAAGAGTGAATAAGTTTAAGAAAAAAATCTTCTGGAGAAGGGGTTTCATTCCGCTGCCCCTAGGTTGTGTTATGCAGCCCGCGGTCGCGTTTGTAAAACACACACACACACATATATATATATATATGTGTGTGTGTGTGTGTGTGTAT
>Ga0123353_10007260_pt1 | contig 14940 bp, 4 predicted proteins | sample TergutLab28metaG_3_FD_92763 | JGI IMG/M metagenome (GOLD analysis project Ga0123353, IMG submission 92763) | Labiotermes labralis P3 segment gut microbial communities from Petit-Saut dam, French Guiana - Lab288 P3 | ecosystem: Host-associated > Arthropoda: Insects > Digestive system > Gut ... | reverse complement strand
TCTTACACAACACGATATGCTGCCACAACACCCTGTTAATATAATGGAATTATTTTGTGAATGTTTTTAAAATGACTTTAGCAAGGAACAACGTAGCTACCTGGGGATGATGCTAGGATCGAAACATGTCGGAGCGATTTTAAGTGTTTTAATGTGAAATTTTATATAAGTGCATTTGTTGGTTAATAATTAAAGTGATTCTACGAAATGCACGGTGTAACAATAAGGATTATATAGTAGTATTTACTCTTGTTTATGTGGCTGCTCTTATGATTTAAATGTCACCTGATTTAGGGGTGATTTATGAAGACAAGTTCTTAGAAGCCTTCATTTCCGGACCCTCGAGTGTTACTGCAGCATGATGTATAAAACTGAATTCTTAAACACAAACATCACAGAACTAAAACAAACGTTAACTTACCAGATTAATTTTTAAGCTCTGAACACCAGTCCGCAGAACCTTAATGCACAAAACTTTCACTGACTTCTACCAACCTTGAAGATGTATCTAACACATGCAAAAAGGGATACAAACAGGAAGTGAAAGGGAAGTTATACCTTTAGAATATACCTTTACACGTCTTATCGAAACGTAAGCTATGTAAATGTAGACAGCCCTAGTTTCTTATGCTTGACTGTATATATGCATGGCTTATTTAAGGATTTTGCCAATACCGCGAACTGCATAATGTTGAACCATAAATATTGGTGAATAATCAACAGGAAAGGACGCAAAAATAACAGTTCTTTGCCTAATTATCGGTGTCTGGAAAGAGTGAGTACAAGATTGCGAATGGTGTATGCCATGACGTAAAACGTAGAATTTACGAAGGCGTTCCAAGCTTCCGAAGTGTCGCAACTTTTCACGATACAGGCGGAAATGTAACTTCATTTACTCCAATAAGAGTAGTGTTGCCTTCCTCACATTCATTTTCACGAAAACCACAAATTTTTAACACTATTATGTGCAGATACCGTGCCAGATTTCATTCCAATCAGACAATATATGTGTAAAGCACGGATTAACATCTAAGTAAAGTGAAACTTCCACTTCGCCGATCTTCATATAACTTGATACATTATTTTTTTGGACAAATCCTACACCAAATTTTACCCAAATCCGATACAAAAATTTACGAGAGAAAGCAACATTTCAGTTAGGTCTCTAAGTAAACCGCGACATACACTGCAGTGATTTCCACGAAATTCATAAATGCTACATGGAATTACGTTTATATCTCCTGTGCTACATTTCATGCCAATCGGTCAATAAATATAAAAAGTACGTATAGAAGTTTCATGTACCCCCTTACGTATGATGGTCAATGAGTGCAATTGTACGAAACTCACAAGTGCCTGATGATATTTTTAAAGAAATCACATACTGAATTTTATACAAACACGACAGACGATTTAATCGTTATACTAGGTCACAGACAGCGGACATGGTCCCCATAGAAGGAGTTGCTTTTACGTTGTTAATCACACAGGAAAATCATGGAAATTTCAGGAAAGCCGCTGTCCCTGCCGACAGCTGAAGGCAGGAGATACTCACGTTCCTTCGCTTTGTCAGGGCGTTCGCAAAATTGCGAAAAGCGACTTTTAGCTTCGTCATGTTGTCTGTCTGTTTGACCGTCCGTCCGTCCGCGTGGAACAACTCGACTCCCAATGGACAGATTTTCATGAAATTTGATATTTGAATATTTTTCGAAAATCTGTGGAGATAAATCAAGTTTTATTAAAATCTTACCACAATGACGGGTACTTTACATGAAGACCGACGTACTTTTTTTACCATATCTCTCTCAGTTCTTGGAATGAGAAATGTTGCAGATAAAAGTTAAAATAATCCAAAACATATTTTATGTTCAATAATTTTTTTTCTCGAAAATCTTGCCGTTTATGAGATAATGTCGAAAAACTTCGTTCATCCGGACTGGTCACAGACAATATAGCACATGCGCAATGGATGCTGGATACCTAAGGCTACAGACACACTATCGGAATATGTAATACTACTTTTCCATTGTAACAATGGTTGTACAAACGCGCCTCAGTGTTACGTTGTACGTACATTGCCTGTCTTGCTTTGTAATGATGGGCAATGACCATAAGGTCCCCGGAGTATTTAGGCTGGAGGAGTTCAAATTTGTGCCTGCTGAGTAGTTACATTTGCAACAGGGATAGGAAATTTGTGTCTTCTTCGAATGTCCAGACCTGCGCTGGCGCCTACCCATTGTCCTACTCTATGGGTAGTACCAAAGGCTCTTCCTTCAGGGATAAAGCAACGGGCGCGTTAAGATGGCCACTCACCTCCACCTAGTGCCGACGTTAAGAATAAGTGGAGGTATACCCCCACTCCCCATATGCCTTCATGGAGTGCACAATACGTCTTTTACATGGGTTTGTGACTACTTAGAATATCACAATGTATGTTATTATTCAGTTAATGTTCCTGACATGTTACGATGGCATGAAGGCAAGTGGGGGGGGGGGGGGGGTAATACAGTTACAGCACCATTCATTCTTAACCTTGGCACTAGTTGCAGGTAAGATTTAGGTTGTTATGATCTATAATTCATACTATGCAGCTTTCAATATTCACAATTTCATGAAACCAACCAGCTCTTTTTGCACTAGTGTCTATGTGAAGTTTCACACTTGAACCTACATGAGGTGACCATCAGTGTTTCTAAGCTAATATAAGCAACAGCAGATACAGCACTGATGACTTCATGTAGGTTGAAACATGTATGTAGTTGTATGCACCATCTTATTTGTTAGTAATACTGTTTGTTTTTGACACAAGATCTAGATCCGTTATATACGATTCTCATAATAAATAGCATTATTTTTCTGAACATCATCTACTGGTTCTTGCATTGGAGAAGGACTCTGTTCTCTGTGAGGTATAATCTGAAGTTTTACGTCCAATTTAAACAAATTCCAAGTTTCAGGGATTAATAAAACAGTTCCTACATACTGTATAGCTTAAGTACATTAGTGAAACTATTAAACACAGTATTTAAACATTCGGATTTTTACTGATAGAGTTTCAAGTCCTTGCGGTGTATAATTACATAGTATTTTCTCTTACTGCCCATGACAGTGAACAAGTTTTTGACTTCAGATATTTTTAGTGAGGCTCTCTGGACTGATATCACTTCAAAATAGATATCACAGGCTCTCAGATAAACGTGACTATCCCTTTTCTGTACCTTGTCAAAGAATGGAGGAGATTGGTCATAAGTGCACCAATTTACTTAATTGTTGGGTACACATTATCAAATGACTGGATTGCCATCTATTTCAGAACTGTACATGGTGGACCAAACAAAACACAACCCAAGTTGCCTAGCCCATAGGTAGTAAATTTACTGACTGAGTTATGCTGGCACATATCAGAAAACTAAAGGTTTTATTTGAGACTCAAGATATTAAAAATGTTACCTTTTGAATTCCATACTAAGAAGGATTTTTATGATTCATCACAAATAACAACTAGCATAGAATAATCACTTGTACAGACTATAATGTAATGTGGTAAGACTGGTGGATAATGCACTAGCAAGAGAGTAGGAAGCAACTGCGACCTAATCTGAAGTCCTTCCTTGGCATTTGCCTGAAGAAAATTGGAAAAGTCACAAACTAGAGTCACAACACTAGGTGTCATGATCAAGATTCTACCTGGACACCTCCAGAATATAAGTTAGAAGTATTACTTTTTCAGCCAGTTCCCTCTGTTGTTATAAACAGAGATACAGAATACGTAACATAAACACAAACACACTCGCCAGAGATGTACATCTCCTTGGTCTTGTTTTATTTTGAGATGTCATTCCATGAAAAGTGTGGTAACTATGTTTCAAATTACAATGCATAACATCCCAGAAGATAGCAACCTTACCATTCAATCCATGAGAACATTAGGTTGCATAATATCAATATTATGTTCTGACAGCACTATCAAATCTTCTTTGGTAAATGCAATTGGCACACATGAGATCTGTTTTGAAAATAAGTAAAACTCAAATGAAGTTGTATATATATATATATATATATCAGTCTTCCATGACTTCCTAGAAAGCCCACAGTTGATCACCTGAAGAGATGCGTATTAAAAATAATTAATAATAGCTTGCACAAAGAACTTAGAATAAATAATCTTTAAGAAAATGAATCTTAGAATTTGTGAGTTAATGTAAAGTGGAAGACAAGAATTTTTAACATTATGTCTATGTGTCGCAACTTTCTTTATGCATATTGAACTTAAATTTAGACCACCCAGCATCTTAGCAAGTAAAGATTGTGGTCTTCAAGAATATTATACACTGCAGTGGGGTTAAAATATTCTAATGTTATGAAGGAATATACTACCTTTATATTTAAGGATTGAGAGCTCTTAAAAATTTTCTTGTAGGACGTCTCAACCTTTGAAGATAAAGCCAGCTAACAGTTCTTCACATTTCAAAGCAGTGTAAGTTCTTCTGAAATGTTGCAAACTGTGAACCCCACTGCAGTGTTACATCCCAGAGTAGTGGAACCCTCAACAACTAACACTGTACGGTCTTCAAATCTCACAACATAGCAAATGTATTAAATAAACTGTCTTTTGAGGTGCGATACAATGCAATGTGGTAGATAGATACAAATGTTTCAGATGAATATGCTACCTGTACTTTGCACCCTGAATATGTGGGCAGCTTGTTTGAAAACAGTGGTACCTACTTGCTAATCAACATAGTGTCACCAACAAGCAGCCTTTCTTCTTAATGTTCATCACTGTAGTGCTCTACAGTCTCCTAATATCAAATTTATCCCAATTTCATAAAGACAAAGAACTTGTCCAATTTCAGAAATATGAGTACGTGGACAATTAGTTAGGCAATATGATTAGGTGTTAAGAAATACTATTTTCCATCAATCTTAGACACACTGCATTAGTGACAAAGCTCTAAGGTTGTCAAGAATATTTACAAGGTCAGAAATCACTTCATGCATAGGAATTATTTGGTGCTATTTTATAAACTGCAAATAAGTGAACACATTATTATAACTCTCATTATCTTATATTCATTATATTCTTAAAAGTTTTTAGAATCAACAATCAATAAGTTACAAATCTGCATTTCTAAAACTTCTATGTACACTATATACAATTATTCTTTTGAACAGGAACATGTAACATAGTACATTAGCAATATCCTGTAAAGTCAACAATAAAGACAGACAAATTGGAAAGTCCTAAATTCTTAAAACTGAAGTTGTCAGCAATTGTCAGACACACTTTAACACGCAAGAAACAACAGTCTCCAGAACTATAATTTATTGTTAAATATAAGATATTTCACATTTTATGCACACCTAATCTTTGCTGCACAGATATGATGCAGTTTTGTGTACGAGTAAATACAGCTTGTGTGAAATTATTCCATTATTGACTTCATTGTTCTTTAATTCTATTTCCTTTCTTAAAAGTATGTTAAGTGTTATATGACACAATTATTCAAACTTTGTAAACTGTTGAAACTGAAACCATGAAATGATGAAAGAGTAAATGCAGTATTAGACAGTTCTAATATTTAATGGCATTTTTAAATTGAAAAATTAAAATGTATTATGTTCTGTAAAATGGACAAAATAGAGAGATCACATTCGATGTAATTGAATGAGTTTATACGAAAACAACAAAGCAATTAAATTACTTTGCAAAATTCGTGGTTTGTTCTACATACTTGCATTATATATCAATAAAGAGTTACAAATTCTCCTGGAGTGAAGTAACATATTGTGTAAAATATCCACATGTTATGAGAACATACACTTTGCAGGAACAATGTCAAGAAATGGATCTCAAAGTCACAAAAAGGGAAGAAACATTATAGGGTTCCTGAATTTCTTGAACATGTCTAATAAGATCACTACCCAACACCAGGTAGTTTAAAGAGTAATTAAAAATAAATCTGCTATTCCGTTACACAAATCACACTTAATGAGAATGTTTCATTTAAGATTGAATTACTGGAGGAATGTTTGCTGTTCACTACAAGGTTTTGGTTTCCTTGCAGTTTATTTAACAACTCCTTCAGTAACTCAGACTACATGAAGCCACAATTTTAATATTCATTTTTTTAGGGAATGGTTTTTGTGGTCAGGTATACCTATACCGATGTGTACTGGCAATTACTAACAACATTAGGACTAAATATTTTTTCTAGCTGAGGGACAATGCACACAGCTATCTCTACTTCGTACAGCATTTATTAACATTATTTAGTATCATACCATACACTATCTGGTCACTTTTATATCTAGTAGTAAGGAGTCTCAGCATAATAAAAAGAATATCGTACAGTAAAAATAATACTGACTCATCATAACATAAGGAGTCTTAAGTAAGGTCTAGTGTATATTACATGCTGACAAAAAGAAACACATAAATGATACAACAGGGCACAGACGTATCTTACTACAAAAAATAATTTGTCACAATGAAACTGCCAAATTTGTTTTTGTGAGAATCAAAATACTGCTTAATTTTAGAAACAAATCAATTTGAAAAATATAGGTGTGATATACTTCAATGTTGAGTTCTTTGTGTTGCTGAATTAATAGGTGGCCACATCTTGATATGGCTTACCTTGCCCATGATGTTACAGGGATAATCATACAAACTACAGTACCCCCATCAGAGTAACAGATCTAATATGCATTTTCTGCACATGGTCCTCTGAACAGAGAATAAACCGGAGAAAAGAGATGTACAATATTATACAATTTATTCAGTAATTCTATGCCTGTAATTGATATTTTTGTACTAAATACTGTAAATACTGATGCAGGCATTACTGAAACCATACTTTACTAGTACCTTATGTACTAATTTATGTAGAGTTAGTAAATAACTGACAAGCTTGCATGCACATGAAGAGTACAGTTTCCTGGGCTATGATGTCATGTATCACCGTTTAGGATAAAACCTGCTGCCTCCATCTTCAGGGTAGTGAGTAACGCATTTGTCTACCCTGAAGTTATAAGTAGCAGGTTCCTCCAAAATGTTGGTACCTATATACAAAAACACACGGTAAAACATCCCAGGAAGCCATATTCTTACACTTACTGCTGCAAGAACCTCAAATCTCACCTGCATTATTAGTCTAGATGTAGAATATTGTTGTCCTAATTTTGGTATTACGTTTTTAAACTTGTTAGGAATTAAAATAAAATTATTGGAATGTATATACCAATAATTTAGAGCAACAGTGTAACATTATTGCAGCTACTGAGTTACAAAGTAGCCTAGTGAATGGGACTTTCATATAGGCATTGAATCCCTAATTTGCAGTACCAAAATAGATCTCAGTCACCTGTTACTAGCTTCAGTGCACTGGCAAGTCACAAACTTTCAGCTGAAGACATTTTGTGAACAATAGCATAAACACTGTGACTATCACTTGGTAGTAGTATTTTGTCATTTGTTCTCCAATGATATATAGTAATACACTAGATGCATCAGAGATAATCACTAAGACTACTTATACTATTTTGATTTTTTTTAACTGCTACTGAAAATATCTATGTGCACATAATCTGTCTGTTTAAGTTGACAAAGTAACACTGTGCAAAGAAAAAATCCCCTATATTCTCTATTATACACAGAGCTTAGCACTCACACGTTCTTCCTATAATAAACAAGCAATCATTAATTTCTCATACCATCATATTCAGAGAAACAGCCATGTTACAAATATAATTTTTTTACTGGAGAGGTAAGTCTCATGCACCTGTAGAAATCATCAACAATGACAAGCAACCAGCATGCATCATGAACAGGAAAATTATTGTGAATGGAAACAGAAAGCTATGTGAGATACAGTAAGGGCTAATTTGTAAGAGCCAATGTGTTGTTTATAAATCATAATATTTAGAAGTTACAATAAGAATTAAATTTGTGTTTACATTCAGATATTTCTTATTTAAAACCATTTTAATTAAAGAAATCGTATTTACACTAGATTACAGGGGAAAAAAAGGAATATGAAACATTAATTACATATTTACAAATATTCATAAAACAATCCACTAAAGATGCTGAAAATTAAAATATGATACCACTAGTACAGTGTTATGGGTAACAGAACGTGTTACTGACCTGAATAATGGAACAATTTTCACCACTGTTATATCAGAAGATTACATGACATTACTAAGACTGTGTTACTCTTAAATAAAAAAAAAACAGTGCTCGTAATTACATATAGCACGTGTTAGTATTTCAGAACAACTGTGTGAAAAATGTATACAAAAAAGTAAAGTTAAAATTTAGTTCTGCTCTAATGCAATCTCAGAAATTGCAACATAAAGTATGAGGAAACTATAACCATTCTGTATTTCTGAATCCAATTTCACACCTGTGTACACAGATGCAGAATACAAACTGTATATGATATCTCTCTTCATTACTATCGAATATTTAGTTCTTTCTGAAATAATTTGTGCTGAAATTATGTTTTGTGTGATTTTTCTGGTGTTTGTTTCACAGTACTTAATTTCACTCTTCTGACACCACCCTTTGATAGGACAAAAGCCTTGTGTGTGATTGGAATACATATTACACCAAACAAAATTTGCTATTATTGTCAACAGTTTTTCGAGCCTTGAGTTAACCTAGATAAAATAATTTAAAGCACATCATGCAACAGTCAGTTAGAACAGAAACAACAGTCTGAGATTTTATTTACATTGTGAGCTTTTGTATGTACGTTTGTATGTGCATGTGTGTGTCTTCATGTGCATGGTATTACTACTACCCATAAAGCACTATTTTAATCACTTTTACTTAACACATAAAATAATAAATGCATTATCTGAAGGCCGTTTGCAGACCATTTCTTGAAATGGGTTCAATAGGACGAAGAGTGCTGATACCTTGTTCTAGGGTCTACAATGAATTTTATTCAGAGAATTTGTCAATAAACATTCATTCAATTGTTACTTTTAGTACCACCAGATTTAACAGTAATAAATTATACATTCTGCCCACAGAGTGTATTTATGTGTTTTGTATGTTTTTCAGAACAAACAGCGACTTTTTCCTTAAACAAAGTTAACTGACTGGTTGTTGTAACTCAGATAGTGTTCACTATGTGGTACAAAATGGGTCTTTAAATAAAAAGGAATATGTTTCAACCTTACATGTTTACAGAATGTTATCAAGCTTCAATCCACATAAAGTTAACAGAAATATATTCTCAATTTGGAGGGACAATTCTGTATTGCAGGAATGTACAGTATACAGTTGGGATGTGTTCACTCCACTTCCCGTACTTAGAGTGCCCATGCAAGCTATAACTATATTACATGGATTTTACACTGAGAAGAATTAATATTAATAATTTTCCATTGCATGACATGCTACTTGCAAGAACATGTTGAATTTGTTGCAGTCCTCACAGCAAGTTTAAATGACTCATAGGCAAATGGAAAAAAAAATCAAGACATATGAATTGAAGATTCCGTACACAATATATCTGTGCTATGTTATTAAAGAGGTATGAATCCTGTGAATAGAGAAAATTATTATGTAAATGTTAGTTTTATTTTAATAGTTACTTCCCATGTTGCAAGTATGTGAATATGTTATAATACAGCCCTGAAAAAATTGTTGAATAATTTAAGTTTTAATGAAATTTATGTAAATAAAGAGATTGCTGTAATAGTACTGTTCTGATGTTTACAAAAGGCTTTGACCGATTAGTCCTTAAATTGAAATATATATCATAATTCATATTACACAATACGAGAAAATAAGCCAATATGTATAAAAAATTTGTAAAACAAAATTTAGTGTAGTAATGTTTGATATGAAATTGAACATTGTATTTTGCATGAAATGTAAGTGCTTCTCCGTAATGCACAATATTTGCCCTTTTAATTCTATGTAATGGCTTCTCAGTAATTCAAAATGGTATTTTCCCTTTTAATTATAGTGAATATTAATGCAAATATACAAGTTTTAACTATCACATTTAACAACAAATTACAGTCCCCTAAGTATTGCTTTGTTCTACATTGTACTCTCTTAGAAAATATTTCTAATATTTCTGAAGTTCAAGATATCTCATGTTACTATTTGTTTCTTTTATTTTAACCGAAGTTTTACATTCACAATTATGGATATTTAGAATAAGTAGTTGTATTTTACAATTAAATGGGCTTGAAAGAATTGTTAAAATAATTTTAATTTTGAGAAGTGTCTTTAGATTGCTTCGTTAGAAAGTCTACAGTACATTCATTAATTATAAAATTACAGCAAGGTGTGTTAACTGTCATTAGAAAATTACAGTTTTAATCCGTTATTTTAACAGACAGATACAGCACACAAAATCATACTCTAAACTTCAGAGTGGAGGCAGGAAATCACTAACTTATCATGCATGAAACGTCAGAATTGTCACTGAAATGATCCTGAATTTACTAGAAAAACAGTCATCTTGTGCGACATTTCTCCCTTCTGCCACAATGTAGTTGCAGCCTTCGCTCTTCTGTGATGTCATGTAGCATAGGCTGATAGCTATTTACTTTGGGCACAACCTATTGGTCCCACCTTCAAGGGTCAAATGGGGACAATAGGCTGTCTCCATATGTCGGTAACCAGCTACCAACCTGTGCTCCGCAACATGCCCACATGAGTGAAGGCCTCAACCAGTCGTCCTGTTAGCAACATTATATATTGTCATAAGGCAATATCATTTTGTGTTAGTTCCACTCAGTGGCTTATAATTTCTTGTACAGTATGAGAAATGATTCGTATTTTTAAAAAGCAGTTAATTGAATTTAATTGGTGATTCATTTGTGTTACTGAAGTCAGTAACGTAAAGAACAGCATTTACCAGTACACAAAACACAACATGATGTCCACTGGCAATGTAAAACTGGGTGGTTTAGTAACAACTTTTAGAGTGTACATTTTAAAGTCATGCTGCTAGCATTCTGTTATATTTTCACATATGTTGGACAAAATAACTGCTATGACCATAATTCTGCATCATCATACTGATTGATACACAGTATCAACTAACACTTCACATCTACAGCACTGCAATATTTTGTTCATATACATAGTTCCGAACATATATACTGTGTGATATTAATTGATCATTTATTTGCCCCTGAGAAGAAGCCACCTTACCTAGTTAAGCATAATCAGTGTAACCAACTGATGTACAGCATTCAAAAACCAAACTTACCTTTACTATGGCTTAAATAATATTTTTCCTAGTTTCATTATCATCACAATCATAATTATTATAATAATAATTTTCATAACTTAAACTGTAGTTAAAAATAATTAGAATAATTTTTCCATGAACAACACCACAATATTAATAATGATACAACCATAAAGAAAATTACAATTTTGTTTATTTACACTGCAACACAGAGCACTTGCACCTCAAAAATGGGCGAATTGTGTCCTGCAACCTATGTAATGTTAATACCACCCTTCTCAGGATTTCTGACACCAACTTACCTACCACACATTTTTATTTGATTAATTGAAGAACTGGTGAAAGTAGTACTGTAAATGTATCACACAATGCTAATCATATTTTCAAGCAGAGATATAAGATAAATAACAATTCTTTCAACCCATTCCCAGGAAGTCTCATTAAAAAGTACCAGTATCATTTAATGATACATAAATGTACAATGTTTGGCAGAAAATAATTTACTGATAATTCATGATGGAACTACTAGAGAAAAGACACTAAAATAAGTTGAGTACTACATGCATAAATGCAATAGTTTAGCACCATAGATGTTTACATAAAATGACATACTGTTTACAAACTATTAATTTTTAAATTACTGAATTACATTGCTATCCGGAGTTACATTCCCTCACTAAATCGTGGTTGCGCTAAGGTTCAAGGGCACTCACACCTTCTTACATACTACATGAAGCACGTTGCACTAAAACAGAACCATGAAAAGACACAACTTTTCTTACCAGAACCTACCGACATCAGCAATTTTGTATCTTGTTAGAAGCTTGTCTCTTTACATACACACATAAACTGTATCCCATTTGCGTTATATATGATGAGAATAAATATCTACTATGGGAAAACAGATGTCAAGTGATGATGATAATGATAATGCTGATGATGAATGAATGAATGAATGAATGAATGAATTGAGAGGATGGAATGATGGATGAATGGATGGATGGATGGATGGATGAAGACTTTTTCTCTAATAAAAGATTAATATTATTTAAGAATAGATAAGGATAAAAAGTATGCTATTTTATTACTTCTACTTCTCTTATGCTACCATAAGGTGAATTTGATTCAAAATAGACCATGTATAAGTGACATAAAGCAATTAATTATCACTTTCCCCAAAACATTGCATATTTCATTCAAACTGAATTCAGTCAATCACAGAACAGCCAAAACAGTTCTTTGAATGGCTTATTTTAATTTTCCAAAGGAATATTATGCAACACAGTCACTTTTTGGTTAATTGTTTAATCTTCTTTTCACAACAAATCTCTGTAATGTTTTAAAATGATCTCAGGTTACAAAATGTGAAACACTGAAAATACTTAATACAAATACCCACTCTTGCATAAATCTTGTTCCAGTTCTTTACCATATGGGTACACATATAAAAGGTTAGAATGCAAGGTCATTTCAATATACACTAATTTTTGGTATTATATACAGTTATACTGCATAATCTCATATGTCTAGCCTACCTGCAGGAATAACTGAAGTGTGAGTTTTTGGATGTGCCCAATAACATTGATCAGTTTTATGAAAGATGCAGAGTTGAAATCATAGTGTACAAGACTGCAGTCTTTTGGGATAAGATGCATGTACTTTTATAGATGTTTTCCAATGTTTCAGAGCAGTCAGAGGCCTACAACTTCAGGAAAGAAGTAGTTCACTCTAGGATCATCTGAAACATTGGTAAATATCTACAGAATACATGGCATGACATCTCAGAATATCAAACACTTAACATTCACCACTACGACAACTTCATATCTCACATAGAGTATAAGAATTATCAATCCAGTAAACAGAATCTTTGTCACTGGAGATATCTGTTGGCTTGCAAGAAATCACAGGATGTAGTCAGTGCACAGTGTTTTCAAAACAGTGAGAGTGAAATGGTATTGGCAGTTCAAAAATCAAGAGAAAATCCACAATATAATTCAGCCTAAAATATTTGTGTTTGTTATGTTTTCGAAATACATTTGCATCTACTGTCTGCTCTTTGTAGCGAATCTGTTCCATATGGCAAAAAAAAAAGTATTCAAATTTCACAATTATAGGTTGATTCTGTTTGGATATATGAGGAAATTGACGCACCATGAAATGTGAATCTTTGCAAACACAATATACCAGATCTCAAATATATGAAATAAGTGACACTGTAGTCACGTTTTCATTGACATGGATGTTAGGCATGAATAACAAACTTAAAGCAAATAATTTACAATAGAAAAGGATGTATGAAATAATTTCTGAAAAATCACTTCCATTCAAAACAAAAAAAAAAAAGGCTGTTTTCATTATGCTTCTTTTCCCTCATATCAAAACACTTCCGGCAGATTTTAAGATTTGTGTTCTGGAAAAGCAGTTGTAGTTCAATGCCAGTATTTTTGAGGCAGACAGATATCAGTCTGCTAGAAATTTGGTTCTTGGACACCAACTATGATTCAGTGCAATGCCACGGAATTTATATTCATCCCATGGATTCACTGTGTACAATAAGAGAAAGAAACATGCAGAGTGACCATTATACTTTCTCTGAAGGAATAAAAATTCTAAACCAAAAACCGCTTTGTGTTTTTGCAGTAGCACTTAACAAAGAAATGAAGTGTAGTGCATCCACCTCACTGACAAACTAAGCCTCTGACTTTGCATTTGCAACATATGCACAATTGTTGAAAATCTAAAATCTGTAAAACAATGTATTGAAAGTAACATCATTACATTTAATAGTGTGAATTTAAGAATCATTTCATAGTGTGAATTTAATAATGTTCTTGTGGACATCTATGACTCCATTTTGTACAAAAAGCTCAACAAATTTTCCTACACATCCATTTCAATATTCACCTTAACAAATAAGAAAACAACTAAGAATGTGGGAAATTTAATGCAAGACTCTCTTGCAGTATATTATATGTCTGTGTTTGGTAAAACAATCATTGTGGAAAATTCAATAGAATGTTTTATGGACATGACACTTAATTTTAAATTATACAAATCCTTCAAACAAGAGCAGAAATAACAACCTTATGTTTAAATGTCTGTGAACTGGAAAGTGGCTATGAGTCACAGACAGTTATAGAGTAAGACATTATTAATATGAACCTAAAGGAAACAGATACCTTAATATGCACTGGATTTAACTGGTTCAAAATCAGGTGATAACAGGACTTAGTGACAATTGTTAAATCCTTTAATATTAACTACACATAGGGGTTCATTTACCATGTCTTGTCAGGATTGTAGTAATGAGGTAGGCTTGAGGTTTTTGTGTTTGTGGAAGTGAGAACTGGAACAGTTCAACCACTCTGATTATAATAATTTTGTGTTTAAAATTCAACAGAAGTCTTAAGAATCAGAATCTAAGCAATTTCAGTACCTAGCCTGCATTTCATCTTCTCTCACATAGTGTTCTTATACTCTAGTCTGCTGACACAGATTAACATCATACTCAAATGACAACAACCGAATCTCTCCCCATTGTCTCTGGCTTGACAAGATTTAAATAAAATTCAGTGACTTAATTTTTGGTAGATACAGGACTCTTTCTTATTATCCTTCATCTACATATTCTCATGTGATTGAAATCCTCTACATAGTTAATATGCAATGGATGAACCTGAGAGCTTAAATATCATACTATCAAATT
>Ga0123353_10007258_pt1 | contig 14941 bp, 15 predicted proteins | sample TergutLab28metaG_3_FD_92763 | JGI IMG/M metagenome (GOLD analysis project Ga0123353, IMG submission 92763) | Labiotermes labralis P3 segment gut microbial communities from Petit-Saut dam, French Guiana - Lab288 P3 | ecosystem: Host-associated > Arthropoda: Insects > Digestive system > Gut ... | reverse complement strand
GGTGAGGTTGAGCGGCTCGATACCACCGTCCAGAAAGAGATTCGGTTCCCCACCGGCATTGTAATGATCGACAACATCCCAAAGCGTCTTAAAAGACCCGTCGTGCATATAGGGTCCGGTGATTCCCACGTTCAGAAGCATCGGTGTACGGAACGCTCCGATCTCGTGAATGTTATGGGTAACGGTAAAACGCCCCAGTTCGCCGAATTTCGTTTCCAGTGCCAACATGTCGAGCGTTTTATCCGACGTGTCCCTTTGGAGTATCTGCATCACTTCCGCTGCCAGATGCGGATAATCTTGCTGCTCTGCGGAGACACCGATGTTATGGAATTTATTGTCCGTTCCCAGTGGATTGGACGGACTTATCGGATGGCACGACATGCATCGTCCCTCGCGGTTAAAGAGTTTCCAACCTTCTATGGCATCCGCAGAAATGGCGTTTCGGTCGCCGTTCAAGTATCGCCGGAATGGTGAGTCCAAAAAGTTAAGCGTCCTCTCGAACGTTGCAATCGCCCGACCGATGTCTGGGTAATTCACCTCCCGACCGTATGCGTCCCGGAACATTTTTTGATATTCAGGATCGTCTTTGATTCCGGCAATGATGACCGCCTCGTTTTCTTCCATTCCCATCTCGACCGGATTGATGATCGGTTGCATCGCCTGATGATCCACAGTGGGAGAACGACCGTCCCAAAACATGGTGTGCAGAAGCGTAACATTCATGGTCGTTGGGGAGTTCCGTGTGCCAAACTGCCCGCCGATTCCTTCCGAGGTAGGCTGCTGGTCGGAAAACCCACGAGTCACGTCATGGCATGTTGCACAGGAAACCGTTCCGTCCGCCGAGAGTTTCGGCTCGAAGTAAAGTTTGCGTCCCAGTACAATTCGTGCAGGGGTGATTTCGTTGTCCTTCGGAATCAGCGCATTCCAGTATTTCGGGTCAATGCCGTTGGGTACGAAATTGGTCGTACCGGCTTCCGGGCGCAGAGTATCCAGTACACGTTGCTGGTATGCCTCAGTAGCGGCTCCGTGAGGACCTTGCGGGATTTTGGGCACCGACTGCGCTGCAACGAACGCCGACTGCCCTGTCAGCATCAAGAGGATGATCACACCGATGCCCAGCGATGCCGAACGATACGATGGTGTTTTTGGCCGAATCAATTTTTGCATTTTTCAGTTCTCCATGGGTTTCAAAAATTATGTGATGCCAACTTTTTAACCACAATCCAGTCTGAGGGAACATTCTATTCCCCGCCAGAATGGATGTCAATAGGCACGGTGAATGGATCATGCTGTTTCCTCGGCTTGTTTCGCTTGGGGACTTTGTTGGCAATCGCTCAAAAATGCACCAAAACACTTTCGACGGACTGTCAAGCAATCCCCGTGTACTGGTAAGATGGTTTAGAAAACGATATACTGAACGACATGAAACGACGACAATTTTTACAATGGGGCGCAACTGCGTCAGGTCTATTCGCATCTACCGCTTGCTTGCAGGACTCCGAACAGGTTCGGGCATCGGAATTGAACTTGGGTGCCAAGTTCGGAAAATCGGAACTCGAAGCCGATGTCGTCATCATCGGCGGAGGATTGGGAGGATGTGCAGCAGCACTTGCCGCCCTGCGCAATGGACTGAACGTCATCATGACCGAAGAAACGGATTGGATCGGCGGACAACTAACCTCACAGGCGGTGCCACCCGACGAACATCGGTGGATCGAAACGCACGGTGCAACCGCCCTGTACCGCAAGTTCCGTATATCCGTTCGGGAGTATTACCGTCGGCATTATCCGCTGACCGATGCTGCCATGGCGCGGGAAAATTTGAATCCCGGCGATGGCGGCGTTTCACGGCTTTGCCACGAACCACGAGTCGCGCTGGCAGTGTTGCTGGAACTCTTCAATCCCTATTTCAGTACAGGACGCTTGACCTTGCTGTTGAACCATCGGGCAATCAGAGCCGAAGTTGCCGGGGATGCAGTGAAAGCAGTCAAGGTCATCAATCGGCAAAACGGTAGGGAGTACCTCCTGAAAGCCCCGTACTTTATTGATGCCACGGAATTGGGGGACTTGCTGCCGCTGACGGGAACGGAATTCCGAATCGGTGCGGAAGCGCAGTCGGAAACCAACGAGTTTCACGCCCCGGAAAAAGCCAATCCCAACAACCATCAGGCGTTCACGGTCATTTTCGCGATGGACTACGACAAGGATGCAAACCACGTCATCGACAAGCCCGCCGAGTACGATTTTTGGAGGGACTATGCTCCGAAAATGACACCGCCCTGGCCCGGTAAACTATTGAGTATGACCTATTCTCAACCGTCCACACTGCAAACGATGACATTGGGATTTAATCCAGAAAGTGACACCGTGCAGACAGGATACATGGGAAATATGTGGAAGTATCGCCGAATCATCAATCGGAACAATTTTGTACCGGGAACTTATCGAGGCGACATCACCATTGTTAATTGGCCTCAAAACGATTACCTGCTCGGCAATCTGGACGGTTCGGAAGAAGATTTTCAGCGGCACGTCACTAGGGCAAAACAGTTAAACCTGTCGCTGTTCTACTGGCTGCAAACGGAAATTCCTCGTCCCGACGGCGGACAAGGCTGGGCGGGACTCCGGCTCCGCGGTGATGTTTTGGGAACGGACGACGGAATGGCAAAATATCCCTACATTCGTGAGTCCCGGCGGATTAAGGCACTCTTTACCATTCTGGAAGAGCATGTCGGCAGGGCACAGCGGGAATCCATCACGGGTAAAGCAGAAGAGTTTGCAGCACCATTCTTCGATAGCGTCGGTGTCGGTTATTATCAGATCGACTTACATCCCAGTACCGGCGGGGACAATTACATTGACTTCGCTTCCCTTCGCTTTCAGATTCCTCTGGGCGCACTGTTGCCGCAACGGATGCTCAACTTGCTTCCTGCCAACAAGAATATCGGAACAACGCACATCACCAATGGCTGTTACCGTCTCCATCCGGTGGAGTGGAACATCGGTGAATCAGTGGGAATGCTCGCCGTTTTTGCGCGGGAAAAGAAGGTGCCTCCACGTGCGGTGCGGGAAAACCCCGAATTGTTGGACGAGTTCCAAAACTTGATCCGAGCGCAAGGAATCGAGACTCACTGGCAGTAGCACGCTCTGACTCAAAATGTCATGTCGGCTTTTCCGTCTTCGGTGTTTCTGCTCACAGGCAAAATACTTTCCGACGAAGCCTTACTGTTCCATGTTCCATTCGACAACAACCGTCGTCGAAATACCGCCTCGGGGGGTGAAGGAAGCAGTCAACTTCATCTGACGCGGATGAAGTGCATTCACTAAATCATCCAAAATGCTGTTCGTGATGTTTTCGTAAAAGATGCCTTGATTCCGAAATTGCTGCAAATACAATTTCAGACTTTTCAGTTCAACGCAAAGTTTGTCGGGAATATATTGAAAAGTGAGTGTACCAAAGTCCGGTTGTCCTGTTTTCGGGCAAACGGATGTGAACTCTGGACAAACAATCTCGATCAAATAATTCCGATGGGGAAATGAATTTTCAAAGGTTTCCAGCATGGTTCTTCTTTTTAAGGGACTACGGTAATTTTATTTTGAACGGTGTCGATTCCCGGCTCAAAACGGAGCATGGATTCGGCAAGATTCCGTTGCCGGTCGGTAGCAACCGTTCCCGAAACGACTGCGATGCGGTCTCTGACAACAAGGTGGATGTGCGGCACACGAAGCCGATTCTGGATACGTTGGACGACAATATCTGTTGGGGTTCCCGACTCTGCACTGCGTCCAATATCCGTATGGTTCGTGTTTGTGAATGAACGAAGCGGACATTCGGTAAAGTCGATTTTCAATCTTGGTGGATAACGTCCTGTTCGAGAGTCGATGACTTCGGCAGTGGTCCGGTTGACTTCGGGAACCACCACGTCAACGACGAGCGGTGCCTCGATTATCGGAGTTTGTGGTTCTGCCAATACTGGTGTGCCTATACCTTGCCTGGTAACTCCCCCAATATCGGGAATGGGCATTCCCGATGAACTGCCGCCGATTGTCAGCGAATCGAGCATTGATTCGATGGTATCTCCCGAATCTGTCGGTTGAGCATAGGCGGTAAAACCGGCAAAACTGATAAAACCGATAACGATTAACGTGTAGATGCTTCGCATAACTCCCCCTGTTCGTTTTTCGACAAATGGCGTTCATAACGTTTAGAAAAACGATACCTTGTCTAATTCTACCGAATGATTATAATGGGGCAAGTGCTTGGAGGGTATGCGAATGGCTAGCGGCCTCATTGGAAATGAGGTGCATCGAAAGGTGTTGCGGGTTCGACTCCCGTGCCCTCCGCTTTGTGAATTTGGGGCGTTTACACAAGATACCATTTCTTGCCGTTTATTGCCTTCATGTTCCTTGTTTTCTAGGGCATGTTGGACATTGGTGCAAGAGGGCGTTTCCGCTCCGTTACCCCCGATTCCACCCCGTACCGCCGTGTACAATGACGCTTTTAATGACGCTTTGGTTTTGGGTAAATCTGTATTCCCCACACCCGCAGTCAACCCCGCTTTTTGAGTTAGGGTACTGGCAAGATTGATCTCTCCGCTCCGCATCGGTCGTTTTTTTTTCTCCCTGACCCGCTCACATGCGGCGGCAATCTGATCAAAATCGGACTGTTGTATCCGCCCGTAATGCTGCAACATGACGGTGGGACTATGCCCTAACCACTTTGCAATCGTAGTGGGTGCATAATATCCATACTTGAAATTCATTAAATCCGTTTCAAACGAAGCCCGGAGATTGTGTATCAACTTTCCCCAAGGGACTATCCCAGCCCGGAGTATGATTTTTTTGAATGTTGTACCGATATTCCCCTGACGACAGATAAAAACCCTTTCCTTTTGCCCACGCAGGTAGAGGGGAGCATGTTTTTCAACTACATAAATCGCCCCCTCCGATGCTTGTTCAAAGGCTTCTCGCAAACATTCCTCAATATGCGGAAAGAACGGTATCTTCCTGACTCCCGTGCCATAGCGTTCGGTTTTCGGAGCATGAACCATTATCATTTCTTGATCCCAGAGAACATCCTCCCATTTTAATGTCAGTACCTCTGAAAATGCTCGTAATCCGGCAAAACGCCATAAGGCAATAATGAGTCTCCACTCTGCATCAGGGGCATATTCCATAACTTTGAGTATCGTTTCCTCGTCGATATACTTATTACGTCTATCGTCAACTGCAACCTTTTGCACAAGTCCCTTGAATGGATTGCAAGGTATGATCCCCCGCTCCGTCATTATGTGAAAAAATGAATGGACATGTTCCATCTGTTTGGAAACGGTCTTTGGTGCTAAACCACCTGGCTTTTTTGCCCTGCCGTGCTTTGCCAACCACAAACCAAACTCTTTCGCATCAGTGGCGGTAATCGTATCGACCTTCCAGTCTTTACCGAAATGCTTATACAGACTCCTTTCGGCTTGCCTGTAAATGTCAACGGTGGTCGGTTTGACCCCGATAGACTTTTCCTTGATAATATCCGGCAACATCTCACCGAGCGTACCGACAATCTTACGGGGCGTGGCTAATCCTTTTCGTACAAACTTCGTGTATAACTCATCGGGTAACTTTGCCAACCATTCGGCTGTTTCAGTAACAACGGATACCTTGCTCGCTTGTGCTGACAACAGATTTTCTACATGCACCTTAATCATTTCCGCTATCTTCATAGGGGTTTTACCAAGCCGGATACACTCTTGCCTCTTGTCGGCATTGTAAAACACGATTCGTTTCGTCCCATTCTTGTCTTTCGATATACTCGCCATAATTTCAATTTCCTATTCATTCAAAATTTTCGTTATCAAAGGGCGGGAGGAAACGCTCCCCCACATCTTACCCTAATTTTGCTCCCGATGTCTGGGGCTGCACATCCCCGACAGACAATCCGTTGTTTCCAGTCTTGATCCCTGCCTTACAAACTCAATGAGGGCTTCCCGACTGTACAGTACCCGACCGGCTATTCTAATGACCGGCAGCACTCCATTTTTCGTTAAATTCCTGATCGTTCGCTCACACACGTTCAACATTTTTGCTGCCGTTCTTACATCGACGGTCAATGGTTCCACTGAAGAAACATCATCATTCAGAAATAATTTTTTCATAATCAAAAAAATCCTTTCAAAGTTAAAGTAACAATTATAATTTTCCAAAGCACAATGCTGTGGTCAAACACACGCAATCCTGATGAATTTAGAGAGTTCCCGGATTTGGCTTATTCATTGATAAGCGAGTCCATCACACGCATCAAAGCCCTTGTATTTTCAAGTACGAAAAAAGGACTTGTCTAAACATAAAAACGCCCCTTTTGCTATAGCATGAGGGACATTTGTTTCATTCGCATTTATTCCCAAGCAGAGTGTTTCGGAAAATGTAAATGGTGATCCCTCTCAACACGAAGGGGTTTATCAATGACTACATTTGCCAACACCACTGCCGCTCCCGTTTCCTTCGAGGTCTTGTTAGACCGGATGATGCCGCACTTCCAGTATTTCGCCCGGAGAGTCATGCGACTCAAAGCGGATAACTACGATGATGCTGTCCAAGACATGTCGGCTATCGCTTTCGACCTCTACCGCTCATTGGTACGGAGGGGAAAGCCTGCGTATTACAGTCCGATTGCGAAGTTTGCTGTCAAGTATTACCGAATAGGTCGGCGTTTCTTGGGGGCAAACACCGTCGACGTTCTCGCAGAGCGAACACAAATTCTCGAAAGGTGTACGGTCAGTCCATTAAGCACTTTCGTAAATCCTAACGAACGTGACTTTATGGAAGATCGACGGCAACCGGACGTAACGGAGACGATACGGTGGAAAGTCGATTACGAAACATGGCTTGCCAATCAAACGGCGAAGGATCAGGAAATCATTCGCTTGCTTGCGACTGGCGAAACATTGAGTAACACGGCTAGGAAAGTTGGATTGACTCATTCGACTATTTGTCAGTATCGCAAACGATACGCCAACAGTTGGGATAACTTCATTGGTGATACGCATGAACCGGCATAGACCATAGCATTACAGGGGGACGGGACTCGGAGTCTCTCCCCTTTTTCATGTCCTATCGGGAGTGCCGATGGGACTCATTTCACTCTAACGATGGGAGGTTCTATGTTGGAAGTTTTAATCATGCTTTTTCTGGTAGCACTTGTTAATGGGATTTTTGACATGTGGGAATAGTTCCACTACCACCCCATTGGATCGACAAGATTCGGTGGGGCTTTTTTTCCCAAAGTCTTTTCCGCTCCTTGTACCATCGGCACAATCTGCACCGCCAATTCGATAACCCAATCCCGGTAACTTTGTTCATGGTCGCCCATTGAAAAGTCAGAGGTCAGCGGTGATTCGTAGCACCGAAAATCCTAATCCAAAAATCGGGGCAGTTGCAATCGGCACAGGATTTGCGTTGTTGCAAAATAACACACAATTTTGCAGAACGATACACTGACTGTGTTATTTTGCAACATCCGTGTCGTTTCTTGCCTTCTGATATTGTCCTGACACAACCGTCAGAAATCCCTGAAAGCAAGGGAATTGCTGGTATTTTTGACAAAATAACCAAGAAGCCCTTGATTGGCACAAAAGTTGATGGTATAATAACATAAACACTGTCCGGCACCGTGTTCGGGCAAATCGAATTTTAGAGAACGTAAACAAACTATCAAGATCGCTTCGGCGGACGAAGATTTTCTACATGACTACCGGGCAACCGGGTAGAGAATTATCGGCGTTTACAAAGTTGCGTGGCTCCCGCAAGGGAGTGTCGCGTGTAAACTGCGGGAAGAATCTGCATTGTCCAATTGGCTAACGATGCACCTCTTTAGTCGGAGGGATTACACCGTTTCTTGATAGGCGTGTCGCTCCCATCTTGAGAGTGTCATATCTTGTTGCCGTTCTCGGCAGACCATTCAACACTTTTTTTTATGAAAGGGGAAACAATGAACGCTTTATTTTCACGCTTGACCGGCAGTTTAACCCTCGCCGTCGTTATTCTTGTAATGGGCAATCTTTCTGTCCAAGCAACCGATTATTACAATGACATCGGCGGCATTACGGTGCCCAAAGGACAAACCGACAACAATTACGCCGTCATCAACCGCGGCTATGTTGACGGCGGTACTCTCAACAATCGAGCGGAAGGAACCGTCAACGAACTCTCGTTGTTGAGCACAGGTAGCACAGTTAACAACTACGGCAAAGTCGGCACTGCAAGCATTTTCGGGGGTCGATTTACAAACACCGCTACTGGTACTGTCAGCAGTGGTGTCAGTGTCTATGGCGGTAATCTCACAAACGCTGGATCTATCTATTCCTTGTGGATGAACGACATTTACGGAGCCATCACTGCCAGCAACTCCGGCACGATTAGTATCGTAAGCATCTATGGCGGCACACTCACCAGCAATGGCACAATCGGTAGAGCGACAGTAAATGGCGGCACACTCATCGGCAATGGTACAGTCGGTAGCGTAACGGTCAATAATGGCAGTTTTACAACTTCTGAAGGTGTAAACATCCAGAACCTCACGATGTATGGGGGTGAAGTAACCAACACATCCTCTATGTACAGGCAGAGTCCATGGTCAAGGAGTACGATAAATGGTGAGATAGTCAATGCCAATGTCATGGGAGGAACACTTAACAATACCGGTGGATTCAGTTCGGGTGTAGAGCAGACAACAGATAGATGGGGAGACATCGGTAATCTTACTCTGGGGGGAGATGGTGTTGTCAATAACCGAGGTGATATTAGAGACGCTACGGTCAATGGTGGTGTCCTTAACAACCTCAAGGGTAACGCTACCAACCCCGGTAGCCCGAACCCGAGTGGGATTTATTCAGGAAATATCAAAAATCTCACGTTGAATAGCGGTACTGTTGACAATGGTGGTGGCATTACCAAGATGACGTACACCAATGGCACTTACAATGCGGGCACCGGTACTCTCGCCACGCTCAACCTAGCGGGCAATTCCGCCAACAACGCTGGCGACTGGGGAAAAGTTACGAACCTTGAATTCGCCGACAACGGTTCGGGCATCCTTACCGTTTCCGCCTTTGCCGATGATACAACGCCTGGCTATTACTCCGGTGTCAGAGCAACAAATGCTAACTTCAATTATGGCAATGTATCGCTTGACCTGTCCGGTATTGATGGGATGTTCGGCGACATCTATTGGGCGGATACCTTCTTTGATGCGTTCGGCGGCACAACTGGTTTCCTTCTCGGTGATCTCGTTGGTGCCGGAAGCAGAGTCAACGGAGTGGCAGGACTTCAATCTCTCGAAATGGTTTGGGGCGACTATGCGTTTTGGATACTCAATGACGGTGTGCTTGCAGATGGTTGGAGCATTGCCAATCAGAATGGATTTGTCTCATGGAATGGTATGACGTATGGTGGTGTTATTTTCAACGGCGGCGATGTTTCTACACCCGAACCCGCAACACTGGCGATCATCGGCTTGGGACTTGCTGGTCTCGGTTTGGCACGGCGACGGATGAAGAAATAGGATTTACCTTTGTGTGTTTTGCGGTGTTATCATTGACCGCAAAGCACTTTTTTGCTGTCCATTTCTACTATCCGTATGTCCTCAAGCCTCATCTTGAAAGGGCTTGACCATGCATGTAATATATCCTTGTCCCAAAAGAGTAACCGGTACATTTACGGGTAGCGTTTTTAGTGTACTAACTGGGAGCAACCTTGCCGACGATTCCTGTGCTACCACCTGCTCCGTATGTAAAGGAAACGTCACATGGCAAGAATAAATGGAGATAACCCAAAAGTGGAATCCTCGACCACAAAATTCTATTCCAGCGGTTGTATAATATCCGACTCACCACTGTTTGCCCATTCACGAATCCTTTCACGAATGCGAACACGTTCCTCCGGCAATGACCGCTCCGCCACAAATTCGTCAAGGAGAGCGATATATTCGTCGATCTGCTCCTCCAAATTTCGAGATTGTTCCTCATCTGCTTCGAGGGGCAAAATGGTCTCCGGTTCATGTTCGATGGATGGTTCATCAAGCGGTTCTGCCACAGGCTTCGTTACATTGCAGGGTTGCGGTTCGGGTTCAGGATTAGGTTCGGCTTGCTTCTTATCCTTGCGGTTGTACTTTTTGAATACGGTATGAATCTTGACATCATCTTGGCGGAGGGCTTGTATTTCCGCTGGGGTTGCTCTTTTCAGGGTTTTCTTAACCTTCCGTACCATTTCAGCATTTGTCCCAGATAGTTTACCGAGTTCTTCGTTGGTGTCAATCGCTTTCCCACATATTTGGGGAACCGCTCCCCCTGCCGCTCTTTGATTCGCCTTTGCTTTTGCAGCAATACTATCTTTGAACCGTAAAGCGAATTCGACACGTTGGAAAACGTTCATGTTTCTGCGAATGAATTGATTTTGCAGCACCCACCACTCGGCATCTTCACGACTCGCAAAGGACATTCTGATAATCTTCGGTGGCTTGATATTGAATTCTTCACCGAGTTCTTCACGGAGTTCATGGTAAATCTGATGACGAGTGTGTCCGTCAAGCAAAATGCCCGTCTCCTCCCAGACCACCAGATCATAAAGGACTCCCGCATTACGAATGGATTCTTTCAATTCGTTGTATCGCTCCTCCTCGACGGGAGGGAACATACCTTGTATAGCGGGATCAATGATATACTCCGGCTTTTCGATCTCCGGCGATGGATTAGTTACGCCATCAGTTGTGGCTTCTTCCTTCGTAATGTCAAAATCGAAGGGGGCAACTGGTTTGATGTCATTTGACATAGTAAAATTCCTCTCTTTGTTAGAGTTCTATTTAGATCGAGCCGACAATCGGATCGAAATTTGTACGGGGTAATACTTTGTAGATGCTTCAACTTTCAACATGCAAATTACAATGCAAAGAAGAATCAACCTCACAGGAAAAAATGGTAAAAGACTTGGTACAATCACGGTAACGAGAAAACCGACACCGGTACGTACTGTTCCCACCACACCTCAAAACTTACCGAGCAGAGTCGTAAGTAAAAATGGCGTGAAACGCATCATTCAGTACGGCTGATGCTCCGGCTGCTCTATGCTTTACCACTGGTGATAGATTTGCAATGCGTAATAGACCGGCAAACGGTCTGTATCTTGTAATCTTTTTGTAAGTGCTTTCAGTAGAGCATTGTATTTGTCGGATTGTGTTTGTACCGTACCGAGTAACCAATCGGGCGGTTCTGTACAAAACACCGTTGGCTTGCCTTTCAAGATACTGTACCAATCATAGAGCGTTTTGTCCGTTTCATTGTCCAAGACCTCTCTCAATTTTGCATAATCAGTGGGAAGTTCCCGACTAGCCCTCCGATGTTTGACTTCAATGAGGTGCTCTGATTTTTTAAGACGTGTTTTGATTTTCATGTAACGTTTCATTTGTTTTTTGATTGATGGTAAAGTTCTTGGTGTTATACCGTCCGGGTATGTCCACCACTTTTTCTTGTTAATGATGAAGTATTTTCGTAATCGTAATCCTCTCTTGAACAGATAATTTTTCTTCCCCTTCTTATTGCGATATTTTACATGGTAGGCAATGTATCCTTTCCAACCGCCCTTCTTTTCATTAAACGGTCGGACTCCTACTTTGAAATCGAATTGATTCATTGAAAGCCTACATAGTCCTTCAAAGAGTTCTTCCAATTCGCCCGGTGTTCTATCATCTTTGACAACGAAGTGGTAGTGTACTTTATTTGTAGCCCATTGTGTCCGTTTGTATTTTGTTATCTCTACTGTTGCATGAGCAACGATGCCTGCACTTCGTAATCGACGAGAATGCTTTCGCCACAGTTCCTTTATCTCTTTCACGGGCAATTCAATCTTGTAATTCACTTGGATAATGTGATTTGGCTCTGTACCATTCTCAAGTAACCTTCCGGCTTCGTGTTTGGCAGCACGGAGAAAACTCTCTATGGACTCTGTCTTTGACTTACTATAAGGATGCCTACTCTTCTCTTGTGGCTTTATCTGATAGAGTGTTTCGACCTTATGGTTTTGAGGATTGGTATCAGTCATAGGATATTCCGTGTGTAAAATAGATTCTGGCAAAAATAGATTCGCATAATAGATTCGAGTCAAAGGATAGACCGCACGTTAAGATGGGGGACTTGTGTCCTCAAGACGATTAACATATACCGATGTTTATTCCTGATCTATTCTTCGGGGGCAATCTATTGTGAAATAGATAGCAATAACCAACATGCCCGAACTCACCCCATCAAAATACTCCCCCGATTGTACATAGCCCCGATTGAGTTAGAATGACGAAAGGGAAGCGGGCAAGCCGATGTTGTTTATACAACCTCACCACTTTGTAACTGTTTGCTATGGTGATGCCCCTTGCAATACAATTCCTTTCCCGAAATCAAAAAGGGACAAGATTTTGCCTTTTTTCACAATTTTTTGAAAAATGATTTGCTTGTCATATTGAGTATGCCTTTGTGGAAATCAAAAGGATTACAAAAAATTGTATTCCTTACAAAATAATGACTTTCTCGAAATCAAAAAGTAAATATGATCCGAGAATTCTGTGAAAATCTGAAAATCATTGCATTCCCTACAATATATTGCCTTCTTGGAAATCAAAACCTTTCCTTACTTGGCAATTTTATGGAAAATAATCGCAATGGCGTGTTCTCCCCACAATCCTATGCCTTTTTGGAATCAAAAACTTAAAGAAAATTCTGGATTTTTTCGTGAAAATCTGAAAATCATTGCATTCCCTACAATATATTGCCTTCTTGGAAATCAAAATGTTGCAAAAAATTATGGTTTTTCTGAAAATCTGAAAAACATTGTATTTCCTACAATGCAATGCCTTTCCCGAAATCAAAAACTTTCCTTACTTGGCAATTTTGTTAACAATAACGCAATGGCGTGTTCTCTTCACAATCCTATGCACTTTTGAATTCAAAAACCTCTCAAAGATTCAGGGATTCGTTTGAAAATAGTTTGCAAATGCGTCCCGTTGTAACGATTAGGCAGTTCGATAATCCAATTTAGACCACTGGAAATTCAGGCTTGCATTTTCGGAGAATCCGAGTAGAATGGACGAATGAAACGCACGGCAACGGATAAGAAGCCACCGGGACAGAACCCGCATGATCGGTTTGCCCGAAAGACAATGGGTGATCCACTGATTGCCGCTGATTTGCTCCGACATTATACCGATCCGGTCATTGCCAAATACGTTGACTTGGATGGGTTGAAACCGGAACCAACGCAGAACTTTGGCAAAGAGTTTCAGGAATTATTCAAGGATATAGCCTTCGCCTCACACTTGATAGACAAGAAGGGCAAGGCGGAAGTCCTGATTATTGCGGAACATAAGTCGAAGCCGGAACCGTTTGTATTATTGCAACTGATGGTCTATCTGACATTGTCATGGTACAAGCGTTGGAATGATGCCGGAAGACCGCAATCGACAAAGAAGTTTCGGTTGCCCTTGCCAGTGTTGGTGATACTGTACAATGGCAAGGAAAAATGGGACGATGAGCCTGACATCAAGAGTTTGGTATCGCCGGTTCCGCCGGAGTTAGAGCCGTTTGTACCGCAAGTTAAGGCATTGTTTATCCGGTTGAACCAATTTGATAAGCATAACCTACCGGGCAAGCCGGAGACACAGGCGGTAGTCGAGGCGATGATCCGGGCGACCGATGGGACATTCGTTGCCGGTTTGGAGAGTGTGATAGGACATTTCAAGGGTTCGTCGTTAGATGATCGTATTCGAGAACTGATCAGAGATATTGTTCACTATTGCGGTTGGGTGGAAGTAACCCCACACGACGAAGTGGACAAAGCAATTATAAACGTCATTAAAGGACAAGAGGGTATTAAAATGTCGCAAACGGTTAAAAAAGGTATTTGGGAGACGGGGTGGGAAAACGGCGTAGCCGCAGGCGAAGTCAGAGGTGGTGCGAAAGCGGTTTTGACAATCCTTCGGGCAAAGTTTAAGAAAGTTCCCAAAGGGGTTGAAAATGCAATCCGTCAAATGACCGATCCGATAGCATTGGAGTCGTTGACGGTTCATGCTGTCCACAGTGAGACTCTGGACGAGTTTGCTACGGCGTTGAAGTAGGGGTATTAAAATGTCGCAAACGGTTAAAAAAGGTATTTGGGAGACGGGGTGGGAAAACGGCGTAGCCGCAGGCGAAGTCAAGGGCAAAGCAGGGTCGATTATTCATATCTTGACCCGCCGTTTCCGAACGGTTTCCAAGCCCGTTAAGGAGAAGGTCGGTTCTATTACGGACATTGACCGGTTGGATAAACTGACGGATCAAGCATTGGATTGTCAGTCATTGGCGGAATTTAGCAAGTCGCTCCAATCACAGCAACAATAGGCGATTTAGGCAAGACATTGACTGGCAATCGCCTACTCGACATGCTGGCGAATGAGAAGTAGAATAGCCTCCCGGATGTTCGGGGGGAGCGATGACCAAGCCGAGATAATGGCGGAAAGTTGCTCATTTTCGAGGGCGGTGTCAGGAATGATGACGCTTTTAATGACGCTCGATTTTAATGATGACGCTAAACCCTTGTTTTTCAAGGACGTACAAGATCGGGTTCGACTCCCGTGCCCTCCGCTACGGCGGTTTTTTTGTCGATGTTTCGGAAACAATCATCGACAAAATCCGCCGCATCTCGACCCGCTCGTTTGAAATACTTCTTCAATTTTGAGCAACACTGACGCTCGGAAATCTTCTTTTTGTCGTAGTCGGAAGTTATTGCTAGAGCGTATCAGGAATTGATATGGACGTTGTTTATTTTGTATCCTGCGTGTCTGAAATAATTTTGGCACTCCTTCGGCGGAAACCGATCGCAGAGTTCTCCCAACTTTTTCCAGAGCGTTTCCATTGTTCGCATCTTTGCTTTT
>Ga0123353_10007257_pt1 | contig 14941 bp, 9 predicted proteins | sample TergutLab28metaG_3_FD_92763 | JGI IMG/M metagenome (GOLD analysis project Ga0123353, IMG submission 92763) | Labiotermes labralis P3 segment gut microbial communities from Petit-Saut dam, French Guiana - Lab288 P3 | ecosystem: Host-associated > Arthropoda: Insects > Digestive system > Gut ... | reverse complement strand
GCCGCTGTCGAAAGGGAGAACGCGCGGAGTCCCGCGAGGAACGAGCGGGTCGAGCACGATCGACCGTCGACAGTGGATCTAAGCGCCCGGAGGCGAGGGCGCGGCAATAAGGGGCCAGGACGTCCACCCGGCGAGCTACCCGCACCGATCACGTTCAGCCGAATCGTTCACATCACGAGCTACGTCCACCCATCACGTCCAGCCATTCCCCCCGCCACCCCCTGGGCATCCCCGGCAAAAAGCGGGCATAACGGGTACAAGGGGATAAACCCATGAGAGGGTGACCCTTCGTGGTCGGGCGGGTGCGTCCGGCGTGGACCCGGTCGGGGGTGGCAGCGGCATGAGCGAGAGCGGCGACGTTTCGCCGGAGTACGTGCCCCCGCCCCCGGCGGAGCGGTCGCGGGGGACGCTGCTGGACACGCTGCGGGTCGCCGTCGTGATGCTGGACACCAGCGGCCGCGTCCTGCTGTGGAGCCCCCTGGCCGAGGAAGTGCTGGGGTGGGCCGGCGAGCACATCGTGGGGCGGCGGGTCGGCGGGTTGTTCGGCCCGGCCGAGGCGGCGGAGCCGCCCGGACCGGTGATCGGGGAGCAGCCGCGGCTTCGGAGCATCCCCCCGCCGGGCCGGCCCGAGGAGATCCTCCGCGACCTGCTGCGCACCGGCCGCTGGGACGGCATCCTGTCGCTGCGCCACCGCGACGGCCACAACGTCCAGGTGGAGACCAGGGCCAGCCTGCTGGTGGACGGGGACGGCCGGCCGTTCGTGCTGGCCTCGATGGTGGAGACCAGCCGCCTGCTCACGCTGGAGCAGGACCTGGCCGCGCTGGACGCGCTGTTCGACTCCTCGCCGCTGGGCGTCGCGATCTTCGACCGCAACCTGCGGTACGTCCGCGTCAACCAGGCCCTCGCCGACATGAACGGGCTGCCGGCCGCCGCCCACCTCGGCCGGACCGTCGCCGACGTGCTGGACCCGGCCGTCGCCGTCGAGCTGACCGCCCTGCAACGCGAGGTGCTGGCCACCGGCCGGCCGGTGATCGACCTGGTGGCGACGGCCCCGCGCGGCGCCGGGCACCGGTCGATGTCGTACCACCGGCTGGTGGACCGGGCGGGCCGGGTGCTGGGCGTCAGCGCCACCGTCATGGACGTCACCGAGCGGATGCACGCCGCCGCGAAGGCGGAGCGGGTCAGGGAGCGGCTGGCGCTGCTCAACGACGTGGGCTCGCGGACCGCCGGGGTGCTGGACGTGCGCCGGGCGGCCGAGACCCTCGCCGAGGCGCTGGTGCCCTCGTTCTCCGACTACGCGGGGGTGATCCTGCACGCCGAGGCGGCGGACGGCGGCCGGCTGCCCAGCGTGCCGTACAGCGAGAACACCCCGATGCGGCAGATGGGCGTGGCCGCGGTGGACTGGAGCCCGGCGGTGTCGCGGATGCTGCGCCGCGGCCAGCTGATCGGGTTCACCGCCGACTCGGTGTTCGGCACGGCGCTGCTGACCGGCGAGCCGCGGCTGGTCTCCTCGGTGGAGGAGCTGCGGCGCACCACGTTCCCCGACGACCCGAAGGTGGAGGCCGCGGTCGAGCTGGGCGTCAACTCGCTGCTGGTGCTGCCGCTGCGGGCGCACGGGGTGGCGCTGGGGCTGCTGGTGGTGAGCCGGGCGCGCGGGCGGGAGCCGTTCGACCAGGACGACCTGGCCCTGGCCGCGGAACTCGCCGACCGCGCCGGTGCCGCCCTGGACAACGCGCGGCTGTACGTCCGGGAGCGGGAGGGCGCGCTGATGCTGCAGCGCAGCCTGCTGCCGCAGTCCGTGCCGCAACCGCCGGGCGTGGCCGTCGCGTTCCGGTACGTGCCGGGCAGCAGCGGCGCGGAGGTCGGCGGCGACTGGTTCGACGTGATCCCGCTGGCCGGCGGGCGGCTGGCGTTCGTGGTCGGCGACGTGATGGGCCACGGGCTGGTGGCCGCGGCCACCATGGGCCGGCTGCGGACCGCGGTGCGCACCCTGGCGGGGCTGGACATGCCGCCCGACGAACTGCTGCGCCGCGTCAACGAGTTGGGCGACGACCTGGCCCGCGGGCAGAGCGAGGGCTGGATGGCCACCGCGGTCTACGCGGTGTACGACCCGTCGACCCGGCGCTGCACCCTCGCGCAGGCCGGGCACGTGCCGCCGGTGCTGGTGGAGCCGGAGCCGCGGCCCGACGACCCGGGGCGGTGCCACGCCCGGCTGCTGCGGCTGCCGACCGGCGTCCCGCTGGGCGTCGGCGGGGTGCGGTTCGAGAGCACCGAGCTGGAGGTGCCGGACGGCGCGGTGCTGGTGCTGTACACCGACGGGCTGGTCGAGTCCCGCACCAGGGACATCTCCGTGGGCCTGGAGCGGCTGCGCGACACGCTGTGCCGGCCGCTGCACTCGCTGGAGGACGCCTGCGACGAGCTGCTGGCCATCATGGAGCCGGGCCGCGAGCCGGACGACGTGGCGCTGCTGATGGCCCGCCTCGGCGGCCTGCCCGCCGGCTCCACCGCCGCCTGGACGTTCCCCGCGGAGGCCAGCGCGGTGCGGCTGGCCCGCCGCCGGGTCCGCGACACCCTGGTGCACTGGGACCTGGCGCCGCTGTCGGACGTGACGGTGCTGCTGGTCAGCGAACTGGTCACCAACTCGCTGCGGTACGCGCACGGTCCGATCGGCGTCCGCATGGTCCGCGGCTCCTCGCTGCTGGTGGAGGTGTCCGACCCGCTGCCCGACCCGCCGCAGGAGCGCACCGCCTCCGACACCGACGAGGGCGGCCGGGGGCTGCAGTTGGTCGCCAGGACCTCCCGCCGCTGGGGCACCCGGCACGGGCCGCTCGGAAAGACCGTCTGGTTCGAACTCGCCCTGCCCTGACGGCCCGTGGGCCGGCGGCCGGGGGCGCCCACCCCCGGCCGGGGGTGGCACATGATTCGACCGGACTCTGCCGGGTATGCCGAAGAGGCGGAAGCGAAAGGTGCGGCCGTGGTGTTCCGGGGTCGAGCCCCCGTGCCCCGGGAGCCGAGATGATGCTGTGATCGACAAGACCGTGTGCTGGACGGTCTGCATGCTGAATACTCGGCTCCAACCGGTCCATGTGTGCTGAGCTGGAGGGGTCGGGCGAGTGAGCGACATGCCGGCAGGGGCGGTTCCCCTCGGTGACGACGCGGACCTGGCTGTGCGCGCCGGGGTCTGGCAGTCGAGTCCGCCCGGCTCGATGTACGACTACATACGGGTCGCCTCCTTCTCGCTGGACCGCGCCGGCCGCATCGACCACTGGAGCAAGCGGGCCGAGGAGTTCTTCGGGGTCACCGCCGAGGAGGCGCTGGGCCGGGACCCGATCACCGCCTTCGCGCCGTCCGACGTCCAGGTGCGCGCCCACGAGCGGCTCGCGCAGATCCTCGACGGCCGCGAGTGGAACGGCGTGGTGCCGTACAAGGACGCCTCCGGCGGCAGCGGGCTGGCCGAGGTGTACGTGATGCCGGCCGACGACGGCGCCCTGTGCATCGCGCTGGACGTGGCCACGCTGCGGCAGATCGAGACGGATGTGGCCGCCTCCCAGGCGGTGTTCGGGCAGTCCCCGATGGGCTTCGTGCTGTTCGACACCCATCTGCGGCTGATCCGGGTCAACGAGCGGTTCGCCGAGGTCTTCGGACGGCCCGCCGAGGGGCACCAGGGCCGCGGCCCGCACGACTTCCTGTCCCGGGTCGAGGCGGACCGGCTCAGCGCCGCGGTGCGGCAGGTCCTGGAGACCGGCGAGCCGGTGCTCGACATGCCGCTGATCGGCACGGTGCCCGGGGACCCGGCCAGGCGCCGCTGGTCGATGTCGCTGTACCGGCTGCACAGCGGCGGCACCTCGGGCGGCGGGCGGCCGATCGGCGTGGCGGGCCTGGCCATGGACGTCACCGGGCGCCAGCGCGCGGAACGCGAGGCCGCGCACGCCCGGCGCAACCTGCAACTGCTCAACGAGGCCGGCTCGCGGATCGGCACCTCGCTGGACCTGGAGACCACCGCCCGCGAACTGCTCGACGTCGCCGTCCCGCACTTCTGCGACCTGGCGTCCGTCGACCTGTACCAGGTGCTGCTGTCCGGCGAGGAGGAGCTGACCGGCACCTCCGACGGCAGCGGCGAGGTGCGCCGGGTCGCCTTCGCCAGCGCGGTCTCCGGCGCCCCCGTGGTGATGCCGGGCGACGACGACGCGAGCCCCGGCGAGGGGCCCGTCTCGGTGGGCGCGGTGCACCGCTACCGGTTCGGCTCGGCCAGCGCCCGCGCGCTGCGCACCGCGCAGCCGCAGGTGCTCGACGGCGACGGCGCCAACGACCTGGGCGGCACGCTGGTGCAGTCCACGCTGGTGGTGCCGATGGTGGCCCGTGACACGGTGCTGGGCCTGGTGCAGTTCTCCCGGGCCAAGGGCAGCGAGCCGTTCACCGAACGCGACCGGATGCTCGCCGAGGAACTCGCCGCCCGGGCCGCGATCTTCCTGGACAACGCCCGGCTCTACCGCAGGGAGCACGAGCGCGCGCTGATCCTGCAGCGCAGCCTGCTGCCGCCGGACGACCCGGAGGCGGCCGGCCTGGACATCGCCTGCCGCTACCTGCCTGGCAGCATGGAGACCGAGGTCGGCGGCGACTGGTTCGACGTCATCGAGCTGCCCGGGCACCGCACCGCGCTGGTCGTCGGCGACGTGATGGGCCGCGGGCTGCGGGCCGCCGTCGCGATGGGCGAACTGCGCACCGCCGTGCGGACGTTGGCCATGCTGGACCTCGAACCCGCCGAGGTGCTGGCCGCGCTGGACGAGGTCGTCGGCGGCCTCGGCGCCCCCCGGCGGGGCGCGGCCCGCCGCGCCAAGGACCCGGGTGACGCCGACCTCGCCGAGGTCTACCTCGCCACCTGTATCTACGTCGTCTACGACGCGGTCACCCGGCGCTGCACCCTCGCCAACGCCGGCCACATGCCGCCGGTCGTGGTCGAGCCGGGGGAGGACCCGCTGCTGCTCGAACTGCCGCGCGGCGTCCCGCTGGGCGTCGGCGGCGAGCCGTTCGAGGAGATCGAGGTCGAACTCACCGACGGGGCGCTGCTGGCGCTGTACACCGACGGCCTGGTGGAGTCCCGCAGCCACCCGCTGGACGAGGGCCTGGACGCCTTCCGCGCCTCGCTCGCCGGACCGCCGCGCCCGCTGGAGGACGTCTGCGACCACGTGCTGGCCACCCTGGACACCGCGCACGGCGAGGACGACATCGCGCTGCTGATGGCCAGGATCCGCGGCCTGTCCGAGGACAAGGTCGGCGACTGGACGCTGGAGGCCCAGCCCACCTCGGTGGCCAGGGCCCGCGAGCTGGCCCGCGACCAGCTGCTGGCGTGGGGCCTGGACGACCTGGTGGACACCACCGAACTGCTGGTCAGCGAGCTGGTCACCAACGCCCTGCGGCACGGCTACGGCGACATCAGGCTGCGGCTGCTGCTGGACCGGACGCTGGTGTGCGAGGTGTGGGACAACGCGCTGATGCAGCCGCGCCGGCGCCGTGCCCGCGACACCGACGAGGGCGGCCGCGGCCTCCAACTGGTCGCCATGCTCAGCCAGAGCTGGGGCAGCCGCCGCACCCACCGCGGCAAGACCGTCTGGTTCGAACTCGCCCTCCGCGGCCCCGGCCCCGCCTCCGCCGGGCCCTCGGTGGAGGACCTGCTCAGCATGTACTAGCGGGCCGTGGACTTGAGCTGGGCGAGGCGGGCGTCGATCTCGGCGGCGTCGGTGAGGGAGTCCAGGGACTCGAACTGGGCGTCGAGCGACGACGCGGCCAGCTCCTGCTTGCCCGTGGCGCGGGCCTCCTCGCGGCGGACCTTGTCCTCGAACCGGCCCAACTCGCTGGTCGGATCGAGGACGTCGATGTTCTTGACCGCGTCCAGCATGGTGTTCCGGGCGTGCGCGGACCGGGAGCGGGCCACCAGCTCGTCCCGCTTGGCCTGGAGCTGGGCCAGCTTGGCCTTCATCTGGTCCAGGCCGGTCTTGAGCTTGTCGACCATCTCGTTCTGCGAGGCGATGATCGGCTCCGCGGTCCTCGCCTCCTTCTCCGACTGGAGCTGGCGGCCGAGCGCGATCTTCGCCAGGTTGTCGAAGCGGTCCCCCTCGGCCGCGTCGCCGGCGCCGCGCAGCTCGTCGGCCTTGCGGCTGGCCGCGGCCGCCTTGCCGCCCCACTCGGCCGCCGCGGCCACGTCCTCCGCGTGGTCCTGCTCCTGCAGCCGCAGGTTGCCGATGGTGTCGGCGACCGCCGTCTCGGCCTCGCCGATGTTGCCGGTGTAGTCCCTGATCAGCTGGTCGATCATCTTCTGGGGGTCCTCGGCCTGGTCCAGCAGCGCGTTGACGTTCGCCCGCGCCAGCTGCGCCACCCGGCCGAGGATGGTCTGCTTGGTCATCCGTACTCCCTGCTCCGTGGGGTGTGGCCGCCGCGGTCGCGGGGACCGCCGGGGTCACGGGGCTTGCTGGGCCCGCTGGATCGTCAGAATCTGCCCCCGCCGCCCATCCGGCCGCGGGTCTGGCCGCCGCCGAAGCTGCCCGGCCCGCCGCCGTATCCGCCCATCCCGCCGCGGCCGCCGAAGCCGCCGCCTCCGCCGCCGAGCACGCCGCCCAGCAGGATCCCGCCGAGCACCGCGCCGCCCATGCCGCCGAGCCCCGCCGTACGCCTGCCCCCGCCGAAGCCGCCGTACCCGCCGAGGTCCCCGAAACCGCTGACGTCCTGCCGGGCGAACTGCTGCGCCTCGCGGGCCAGCCGGTCCGCCTCGTGGGCGTGGGCGAGCGCCGCCGCGGCGTCCGCGACGGCGGAGGACTCCGCGAGGTGCAGCCGCCGCTCGGCCTCGGCGAGCCGGGTGCGGGCCTGGCTGCCGATCGCGCCGCGGTGGGTGGTGATCACGTCCCGGGCCGCCGCGACCTCGCTGCGCGCGGCCAGCAGCGCCTGGTCGAGCAGGCCGCGGGCGCGCCGGTCGGCGTCCTCCCGCTCCCGGGCGCCGGCCAGCGACTCGTCGAGGGCCGCGTCGGCCTCCTCCACCCGGCGCAGCGCCGCGATCGGGTCGTACCGCCCGGCGGCCAGCTCCTGCTGCACGGCGGCCGCGACCGCCTCGGCGCGGGCGATCCTGCCCTGGAGGTCGGCGGCCGTGCCGTGCGCGGAGCCGCCGAGCAGGCCGCGGGCCTCGGCGAGGTCGGCGCTCGTCTCGGCGAGCGCCGCGCGCAGTTGGGCGTCGGCGGCGTGCAGTTCGTGCTCCCGGCGGGTCACCGAGTCGGCGAGGGTCGCGGCCTGGTCCAGCGCGCCCTCGGCGGCCCGGACGAAGACCGCGGCCCGGCCGTGATCGGTGGCGATCGCGGTCCGCGCCTGGTCCAGGCTGGTCCTGGCGAACTCCAGCCGGTCCCTGGCCTCCGCCGGGTGCCCGGCGACCGGCTCCAGCGCGGCCTCGGAGTAGCGCTCGGCCAGCGGGGCCAGCGCGCCCTCGGCGGCGGCGATCCGGCCCGGCAGCGCGGCCAGCGTCTCCTCGGCCTGCGCCAGCACCTGCGGGGCGTTGGCCTCCATCGCCCGCAACCGGTCGAACGCCTCGGACTCCGCGTCCAGCCGCCGGTTGGCCTGGGTGCAGCGGGACAGGATCTCGTCCAGCATCTGCCGCCGGGTGTCGTCGTCCTCGGGGAACGCGTCGTCGAGCCGCTGCCGCAGCCGGAACGCCGCGGTCAGCTCGCCCCTGGCGTAGTCCACGGCCTCGCCGAAGGGCTTGGCGGCCTCGTCGCCGAACTGCGCGGCGGCGAACCCGACGTCCTCCTGGCTGGTGCGCACCGCGTCGTCGGTGGCCACCAGCAGCTGGCGGGCCTGGGCGTCCAGTTCGGGCAGCGGGGTCAGCGGGGTCGGCTGCTTGGCGGGCCGGCTGCCGGGCGGCGTCCGCCAGGCCGGGGCGGTCCGGCCGCTCGGCGGGCCGGCCGACGGCACCCGCCGCCTGCGGTACGCCCACAGCCCGAGGAAGCCGGCCGCGGCGACCGCGGCCACCGGGATCCACAGCGCGGCGGCGCCGTTGGCGGTGGCGTCGCCCGGGGCGCCGCCGGGGTCCGGGGCGCCGGGGGAGATGGCCGGCGGCGTCACGGCCCGGCCGGCGAGCACCGCGCCGTAGCCGTCGGAGGCGCCGATCGCGGCACCCGCCCAGTCGTTCTCGCGCAGCGCGGGCTCGATGGCCCGGTCGCTGACGTCGTTGAGCTGGGCCTCCGTCAGGCCCGCGTCCTGGTCGGCGGAGACCGCGTACTGCCGGTCGTGGGTGGCCACCGCCAGCAGCAGGTCCTTGCGGCCCAGGCCGTTCTTGACGGCGGTGGCGTTCGCCCAGTCCTGCGGGGTGCGGCCGGAGAAGGTGCTCACATACGCCACGAACAGCTGGAGCCGCTGGGCGGCGTACAGCTGCTGGAGGGCGGTGCGGACCTCGGGCGCGCGGTTGCCCAGCGCGCCCACCCGGTCGGTGACCTGGCCCGTCCGGGCGAGCGGGACGGGGGAGTCGCCCGGACGGCCGACCGCCCGGGCGGGTGCCGCGGTGCCCAGGGCCAGGGCTGCGCAGGCCGCGAGCACGGCCGGGAAAGCCTGACGTCTCGTCCGCACCGCGCCGCCTCCCGCTGCCGCGCCACGCCCCTCCGGGTGGCTCCTTTTCGGAGGCTATGTGCGGTTCGTCCGTGGCGCGACTCCAGCAGGCGGCAGGGCCGCCCGGGCTACTGGCCCCGGCGGCGGATCTTGGACCCCAGCCACACCAGCGGGTCGTACTTGCGGTCCACCGCCCGCTCCTTGAGCGGGATCAGCGCGTTGTCGGTGATGTGGATGCCCTCCGGGCACACCTCCGTGCAGCACTTGGTGATGTTGCAGTAGCCCAGGCCGTGATCGTCCTGCGCGGACGACGCGCGGTTGACGCCGGTCTCGTCGGCGGCGTCCAGCGGGTGCATGTCCAGCTCGGCGATGCGCATCAGGAACCGCGGCCCGGCGAACGCCGGCTTGTTCTCCTCGTGGTCGCGCACCACATGGCAGGTGTCCTGGCACAGGAAGCACTCGATGCACTTGCGGAACTCCTGCGAGCGCTCCACGTCCTGCTGCGCCATCCGGTACTCGCCGGCCGGCACGCCCTTGGGCGGGACGAACGACGGCACCTCGCGGGCCTTGGTGTAGTTGAACGACACGTCGGTGACCAGGTCGCGGATCACCGGGAAGGTCCGCATCGGGGTGACCGTCACCGTCTCCTCCCGGCTGAACACCGACATCCGGGTCATGCACATCAGCCGGGGCCGGCCGTTGACCTCGGCACTGCACGACCCGCACTTGCCGGCCTTGCAGTTCCAGCGCACCGCGAGGTCGGACGCCTGCGTGGCCTGGAGGCGGTGGATGATGTCCAGGACGACCTCGCCGTCGTTCACCTCCACCTGGAAGTCCTGCAGGCCGCCGCCTTCCGCGTCGCCGCGCCACACCTTGAAGTGCGCCTGGTAACTGCTCACGCGTCGAGCTCCTCGTCGGTCAGGTATTTGAGCAGCTCGTCCCGTTCGAACAGGGCGAGCAGGTCGGGGCGGATCGCGTCCATCGGGCGGCGGCGCAGGCTCACCGCGGCCGTCCCCGCCTCCGGGGCGCCCGGGGTCAGCTCGCAGACCAGGTTGACCTTGCGCCAGGTGCGGTCCATGTCGGGATGGTCGTCGCGGGTGTGGCCGCCGCGGCTCTCGGTGCGCTCCAGCGCGGCGCGCGCCACGCACTCGCTGACCAGCAGCATGTTCCGCAGGTCGATGGCCAGGTGCCAGCCCGGGTTGAACTGGCGGTGGCCCTCGACCAGGGCGTGCCGGGACCGCTCGCGCAGGTCCGCCAGGTGCTCCAGCGCCTTGGCCATCTCCGGCGCCCGGCGGATGATGCCGACCAGGTCGTTCATCACCTGCTGGAGCTCCTGGTGCAGCGTGTACGGGTTCTCCGCGGCGGCCCCCGGACCGTCCCCGCCGGAGCCCGGTGCGGCGTCGCCGGCCTCGTCGGTGCCGAACGGCCGCAGCGCCTCCGCGGCCGCCGCGTCGATCTGCTCCTCGCCGGCCGCCGGCCGGTCCACCTGGGCGAGCGCGGCCGCGTACTCGGCGGCGAACACCCCCGCGCGGCGGCCGAAGACCAGCAGGTCCGACAGCGAGTTGCCGCCGAGCCGGTTGGAGCCGTGCATGCCGCCGGCGACCTCGCCGGCCGCGAACAGCCCGGGGACCCCGGTGGCCGCCGCGGTGTCCGGGTCCACGTCGACGCCGCCCATCATGTAATGGCAGGTGGGGCCGACCTCCATGGCCTCGGCGGTGATGTCGACGTCGGCCAGCTCCTTGAACTGGTGGTGCATCGACGGCAGGCGCCGCTTGATCTCCTCGGCCGGCAGCCGGGTCGAGACGTCCAGGAACACCCCGCCGTGCGGGGTGCCGCGCCCGGCCTTCACCTCGCTGTTGATCGCGCGGGCCACCTCGTCTCGTGGCAGCAGCTCGGGCGGGCGGCGGTGGCGGTCGGGGTCGGCGTACCAGCCGTCGGCCTCCTCCTCGCTCTGCGCGTACTTCTCCTTGAACACGTCCGGGATGTAGCCGAACATGAACCGCTTGCCCTCGCTGTTGCGCAGCACCCCGCCGTCGCCGCGCACCGACTCGGTGACGAGGATGCCCTTCACCGACGGCGGCCAGACCATGCCGGTCGGGTGGAACTGGATGAACTCCATGTTGATCAGCGGGGCGCCGGCCAGCAGCGCCAGCGCGTGCCCGTCGCCGGTGTACTCCCAGGAGTTGGAGGTCACCTTGAACGACTTGCCGATGCCGCCGGTGGCCAGCACCACGGCCGGCGCGTCGATGACGAACAGCCGGCCGGACTCGCGGACGTAGCCGAAGATCCCGCACACGCGGTCGTCGTCCTTCAGGATCCGGGTGACCGTGCACTCCTGGAAGATCTTCAGCCGGCTCTCGTAGTCGCCGGTCTCGGCGTGGTCCTCCTGCTGGAGCGAGACGATCTTCTGCTGGAGGGTGCGGATCAGCTCCAGGCCGGTGCGGTCGCCGACGTGCGCCAGCCGCGGGTACTCGTGGCCGCCGAAGTTGCGCTGCGAGATCCGGCCGTCGGGCGTGCGGTCGAAGAGCGCGCCCCAGGTCTCCAGCTCCCACACCCGGTCGGGCGCCTCCTTGGCGTGCAGCTCGGCCATCCGCCAGTGGTTGAGGAACTTGCCGCCGCGCATGGTGTCGCGGAAGTGCACCTGCCAGTTGTCGTGCTCGTTGACGTTGCCCATGCTGGCCGCGATGCCGCCCTCGGCCATCACCGTGTGCGCCTTGCCGAACAGCGACTTGCAGATCACCGCCGTGCGCATCCCGCGCTCGCGCGCCTCGATGGCCGCCCGCAGCCCCGCCCCGCCCGCGCCGACCACGACCACGTCGTACGCGTGCCGTTCCACATTCGTCATCTCAGAAGAACCTCGGATCGTCGAAGGCGCCGCTGGACACCAGGTACACGTACAGGTCCGCGATGCCGACGCTGATCAGCGAGGACCAGGCGAGCAGCATGTGGCGGGCGGTCAGCGTGCCGACCCAGCCCCACAGCCGGTAGCGGACCGGATGCTTGGAGAAGTGCCGCAGCTTGCCGCCGATGACGTGCCGGCAGGAGTGGCAGGACACGGTGTACGCCCAGATCAGCGCCACGTTGGCCAGCAGGACCAGCGTCCCCAGGCCCATGTGGCCCCAGTTGCCGTGCGCGTCGCGGAAGCCCAGTACGGCGTCGTAGGTGAGGATGCCGGCGACGATCACCGCCAGGTAGAAGAAGTACCGGTGGGAGTTCTGCAGGATCAGCGGGAAGCGGGTCTCCCCGGAGTACTTCGCGTGCGGCTCGGCGACCGCGCAGGCCGGCGGGGACGACCAGATCCCCCGGTAGTAGGCCTTGCGGTAGTAGTAGCAGGTCAGCCGGAAGCCCAGCGGGAAGATCAGCACCAGCAGCGCGGGGGACAGGCCCCACCAGCTGCCGAACAGGGCCCAGTCGGCGCCGCCCTTCATGTCCACGCAGTTCGAGGCCAGGCACGGCGAGTAGAAGGGGGAGATGTAGGGCGCCGCGTAGTAGTGGCTGTTGGCGAACGCGCGCCAGGTCGCGTAGACGACGAAGATGCCCAGGCCGACGGCGGTGACCAGCGGCGGTACCCACCACCGGTCGGTCCGCAGGTGCGGGGCCGCGATCGCGGCGCGTCCGGGCGAGCGGACACCGCGATCCTCTGAGGCTGGGGTGGTGGGTGTGGTTCCGGTGGCCAAAGGGTGACTCCGAACGGACGGGGGATGGGGCGCGGCGGCAGCGTGAGGGCTGATGCGCGGGGGTGAGCGGGGCAGGACGGGCTGTGCGGCAGGGACTCCGCGGGGGTGCGGCGCCGCTGGGCGCCGGGTGCGGCCGCGTCAGCCGGGGGAGGGGATCAGGGCGCGTGCCGGTGCGGCGAGCCCAGCCCCTCGTCCTCGGCGTCCACCCACAGCATGCGGTCGTACGGGTCGTCGGAGATGGTGACCATCTCGACGGTGCGGGCGCCCGCGGCGGCCGGCGCGGAGTCGCGCAGCAGCGCCAGGCTCTCCCGCAGGTGGCCGGCGTCCGCCCGCACCCGGCGCATGTCGAGGCTGTCGCCGGCGTGCTCGTCGAGGCGGGCCACGCAGCGCATCAGGTCGTCGAGCCGTCGTTGGACCGAAGTCAGGTCGTCGTGCAGGGACATGGCACTGCCCTCACCATCTGCCGCCGTGCGGTGGGTGACGCTTCGCTGTCGCGTGAGCGAGTGTTGCGCGTCACACCACGCCTTGTGAAGACGCCTGCACCGATTCCCATCGGACGTGGTAACGCGGGTGGCCCCTCAGGTTGACGCGGCGCCGTGAGGGGACTCCGACCGAACAGGTTGTCGGCCGGACGGGTGGTCCCGGACGGCGGTCCGGCGGGTCGGCGGCGGGAGGCGGCGGACCTGGGGTGCCATGAGCGCGGTGAATATCCGACAAACGGCATGTCAGACCACATGATCATGTCCCGGCCGGTGCGCGCTGCCACCGACGAGCCGCCGGGCCCGCGGAGGTGTCCCCCCATGAACCGCAGCACGACCCCGACCGCTCCCGCACCCGGGCTCCGGGCGGTGCGCATCGCCGTGGCCCTGACCACGGGAGCCGTGCTCACGCTCACGGCAGCCTGCTCGTCCTCGGGCACCCACGCGGCCGGCACCGCGGGCTCCGACGTGGCGACCGTCGCCCGCGCCGGCGTGCGCGACGGCGGCACCATGCGCTGGGCCGTCGACGAGATGCCGCCCACCCTCAACGCGTACCAGTCCGACGCCGACGCCGGCACCACCATGGTCGCGGCCGCCACGCTGCCGCAGATGTTCCGGCTGGACGAGCACGGCACGCCGCAGCTCGACCGCGACTTCCTCACCGGCGCGAAGGTCACCGCGACCGACCCGCGGCAGGTCGTCACCTACGACCTGAACCCCAAGGCCAAGTGGAGCGACGGGCGGGCGGTGGACGCCGGCGACTTCACCTCCCAGTGGAAGGCGCTCAGCGGCAAGAACGCCGCGTACTGGACCGCCCGCAACGCCGGGTACGACCGGATCTCGGCGATCGCCCAGGGCGCCGACGCCCACCAGGTCAAGGTCACCTTCGCCAGCCCCTACGCCGACTGGCGGTCGCTGTTCAGCCCGCTCTACCCCGCCGCGGTGACCGGCAGCGCGGACGCCTTCAACGACGCGGCCCGCACCAAGCTGCCGGCGGCGGCCGGTCCCTTCGCGGTCAAGGCCATGGACACCGGGGCCGGCACCGTCACCCTGGTCCGCAACGACGCCTGGTGGGGCGACCGGGCCAAGCTCGACTCGCTCGTGCTCACCGCGGTGCCGCGCGCCCAGCGGGCCGCGCAGCTGGCCGCCGGCAAGCTGGACGTCGCCGACATCGACCCCGGCGCGCTCGGCGCGGTGACCAGGACCAAGGGCGTCGGGGTGCGCAAGGCGCCGGACGCCGCGTACGCGCAGCTCGCCATCAACGGCTCGTCCGGCGCGCTCACCGACGAGCGGGTGCGCCACGCGGTGGCCAGGGCCATCGACCGCAAGCAGATCGCCACGGCCGTGCTCAAGCCGCTGGGGCTGCCGCCCCAGCCGCTCGGCAACCACCTGGTGCTGCCCTCCCAGAACGGGTACGCCGACCACAGCTCGGCGCTCGGCAAGACCGACCTCCAGCAGGCGCTGGCGCTGCTGGCCGACGCGGGCTGGGAGCGGTCGACCGCCAAGACCGGCGAGAAGGCGGCCGGGCCCGGCCGGACCGCGGCGTCCGGCGCGCTGACCGTGGTCGAGCCCAGCCAGGCGCTGACCAAGAACGGCAAGCAGCTCTCGCTGCGGATGGTGCTGCCGTCCGACTCCCCGACGCTGGACGACGTCGGCGGGCGGATCGCCCGCATGCTCTCGGGGATCGGGGTGCGCACCGAGATCGACAAGGTCGCCGACGCCGGCTTCTTCCAGGACCACATCGCCGCCGGCGACTTCGACCTGGCGCTGTACTCGTGGCCGGGCAGCGCGTACCCGGCCACCGACGACACGCCGATCTTCGCCAAGCCGGTGCCGGCGCCCGACGGGTCGCTGGCCGTCGCGCAGAACTACAGCCGGGTCGGCACGGACCAGATCGACCAGCTGCTCAGCCGGGCCGGTGCCGAGCTCGACCCGTCGGCGGCCCGCTCGCTGACCGCCGAGGCGGACTCCCGCATCTGGGCTGCCGCCGGCTCCATCCCGCTCTACCAGCGCCCCGATGTCGTGGCGCTGCGCACCACCGTGGCCAATGCGGGTGCGTTCGGGTTCCAGACCCCCGCCTACCAGAACATCGGCTTCCGCAAATAGCCCCCCACCGGCCGTGTGACGGCGGCGAAGCCCGGCCGGGCGGGGCGTGCCCCGCAGGGGCGCGGGGAACTGCGCGGCCGGGCCGCGTGGCGCTGCGGG
>Ga0123353_10007255_pt1 | contig 14943 bp, 14 predicted proteins | sample TergutLab28metaG_3_FD_92763 | JGI IMG/M metagenome (GOLD analysis project Ga0123353, IMG submission 92763) | Labiotermes labralis P3 segment gut microbial communities from Petit-Saut dam, French Guiana - Lab288 P3 | ecosystem: Host-associated > Arthropoda: Insects > Digestive system > Gut ... | reverse complement strand
GGGTCGTCCAGTCCGCCTCGGGCAGCTTGAGCACAGGCCGCAAGAACCCGGCGAGCAGGTCGCTGTTGTGCTCGTCGGAGAAGATCGTCTTGAACATCAGGTCGTAGCGTGGCGGCACGAACGGGCCCACCACCACAAGGGCGGGGCTGGCAGGTGTTGGAGTGTCCATAGCACCATCCTCGACGGGCACGACGACCCCTGGACGCCCCAGTTCCTGGACGGGTACACACCGGTGGGCTGTGGACGGTTCGCCAATGGGTATCGCTGGTGGTGCTCGCCCTGGACTCCTTCGTGGCGCCCGGCGACGACGCGTGCGAAAGGCAACAGGCGAGGTCTGGCCGTCTGAAGAGTTCCCATTTGCTGTGGCTCAGCCGGTGAGGGTGGCCATCCAGGTCTCGACGGCTTCGGGGGTGCGGGGGAGGGCGGCGGAGAGGTTCTCGTGGCCGGTGGGGGTGACCAGGACGTCGTCTTCGATGCGGACACCTATGCCGCGGTACTCGGGGGGGACGAGGAGGTCGTCGGGCTGGAAGTACAGGCCGGGTTCGATGGTGAAGACCATGCCGGGTTCCAACGTTGCGTCGAGGTACATGTCGCGGCGGGCCTGGGCGCAGTCGTGGACGTCGAGGCCCAGGTGGTGGGAGGTGCCGTGGACCATCCAACGGCGGTGCTGCTGCTGGTCGGGGTCGAGGGCGACCTCGGGGGCGACAGGGAGCAAGCCCCAGCCGGCCAGGCGGTGCGCCAGGACGACCATGGCGGCGTCGTGCACGTCACGGAAACGGGCACCGGGGCGGACCACGGCGAACGCGGCGTCGGCGGCGTCGAGGACTGCTTGGTACACCCGGCGCTGGACGTCGCTGTAGTGCCCGTCGACCGGGAGGGTGCGGGTCAGGTCAGCGGTGTACAGGGAGTCGGCTTCAACCCCAGCGTCGAGCAGGAGCAGGTCGCCGGGGCGCACAGGGCCGTCGTCGTCGGTCCAGTGCAACGTGGTGGCGTGCGGTCCGGCCGCGGCGATGGTCTCGTAGCCGACCGCGTTGCCCTCGGTGCGGGCGTGGGCACCGAAGGTGGCTTCGACGACGCGTTCGCCGCGGGGGTGGGCCATGGCCTGCGGTAACGCCTTGACCACCTGTTCGAAACCTTCGATGGTGGCGGCGACCGCACGGCGCAGCTCGGCGATCTCGTAGGCGTCTTTGACCAGGCGCAGCTCGGAGACGGCTTCGCGCAGCTTGTCGTCGCCGTCAGGGTCGGTGTGGCCGCGGACCTCGTCGACCAGGGCGGTGACCGCCTCGTCGGCGTGGGGGACCACGAGCAGCTGCACACCGTCGTCGCCGACGTCTTTGGCCAGGGCGTCGCGCAGGTCTGCCAGGTCGGCGGTGCGCAGGCCTGTGACGGTGGCGATGTCGTCGAGGGTCGGGCGCGGACCAACCCAGAACTCGCCGATACTGGCGTCGGCGAAGAACTCGGGGGTGTCGCGCCCTGCCGGTGGGCGCACGTACAACGTGGCCTCGTCGGGGTCGATGGTCAGCACCGCGTCGGGTTCGTGCTCGCCGCCCAGCCCGGTCAGGTGCGCGAAAGCCGCGTGGGGGCGGAAGCGGTAGTCGGTGTCGTTGGACCGCACCTTGCGCGTGCCCGCGGGGATGACCAGCCGCACCGGTCGGTCGAACCGGGCGAGCAACCGTGCGCGCCGGTCAGCGGCATGGTCCGCCGCCTGCGACCGGGACGCGGAAGGCGCCTGCCGAGGACCCCACCCCGACATCACCCACGCCAAGAACACCGGAGAGCTGGGACGTAACGACCGGTTGGTCACACGTTCGTCAAGGGGCTGCGGGTCGCTCACACCTCAAGTCTGGCACCTGTGGGTCGGTAGTGTGGGCGACGTGCGTATCGACCTGCATGCCCACACCACCGCCTCCGACGGGACCACATCGCCGACCGAGCTGGTGAGCCAAGCCCACGACGCCGGGCTCGACGTCGTGGCGATCACCGACCACGACACCGCTGTCGGCTGGGACGAGGCCGTCGACGCGGCCCGGTCGCAGGGAGTGGGGTTGGTGCGGGGGATGGAGATGTCCACGCGGTACCACGGTATGAGCGTGCACCTGCTGGCGTACCTGCACGACCGGGACAACCCGGCGCTGGTGGCCGAGCTGGCCCGCACCCGTGAGCAGCGTGCCGCGCGTGTGCGCGCCATGGTCGACAAGCTCGCCCGCGACTACCCCCTGACCTGGGACGACGTCGTCGCGCAGGCCGACGGGGCAACGGCGGTCCTGGGCCGGCCCCATATCGCGGACGCTCTCGTCGCCGCTGGGATCGTCCCGGACCGGTCCGCGGCGTTCGAACACCTGGTGTCGACGTCAGGTCCGTACTACGTGCGTTACCACCCGACCCCGACCGACCAGGCGGTCGCTCTGGTCCGTGCCGCTGGCGGAGTCCCGGTGCTCGCCCACCCCGGTGCCGAGTCCCGCGGGCAGATCCTGCCCGACGACGCTATCGCCACCCTGGTCGATATCGGCCTGGCAGGTGTCGAGGCCCACCACCGCGACCACTCACCGGTCCAGGTCGCCCGCCTGGTCGCGCTCGCCTCCCGCTGGGACCTGCTGGTCACCGGCGCGTCCGACTTCCACGGCACCGGAAAACCCAACCGGCTCGGTGAGAACCTCACCACCGGCGACGTCTTGGACGCCATCGCCGCGCAAGGCGTGACCTGCGTGGTCATGTGACCGCTGCCCGAGCTGGCGGTGCACCGCGGCGGCGGCCATCCCTGCCAGGACAGCTTTGACCAGGTCGCCGGGCAGGAACGCCACGGCCTGCCCGGCTGTGAGCGCCAGGTCTTGGTGGGTCACGACGGCCCACCACGGCACCCCGAGGGCATAGTCGACGACGACACCGCCAGCCAGGCACGCGACGACCAGCCCGGGCACCCGGTACCTGGTAGGCAGGCACAGCGCACGACGGGCCACCAGACCGACGACCAGTGCCGCCGGCAGCCATCCGAGGAGGAACCCGCCGGTGGGTCCGACGACCACCGCGACACCGCCGCGTCCGCCCGACAGCACCGGCAACGACGCCATGACCAGCACGAGGACCACCGCGACTGCTGCTGAGCCGCGCTTCGGCCCGAGCACCGCCCCGGCGAGCATGACTCCTAGGGTCTGGGCAGTCAGCGGCACAGCCAGGCCGAACGCGTACAGCGACGGGACTGTCCCGAGCGCCACGATCAGCGCGGCGAACAGTGCGACCTCTGCCACAGCCCGTGCTTTGACGACCTCATTCATAGCTTTCTCCACCCACTGCGGTGCTGGACTGGTCGGTACTGTTCGCGAGGTACGAACCAGATCGCGACGTGCGGACGTCGAGGTTCGTCCTTCGCGATCTGGTTCGCACCGCGGCGAGCCCGCGTGAACACCTCATGGGTGTTCGCTCCGGTCGAAGAAGGACCGGGCGACGATGGCTTCGGAGAGGGTGCGGGAGCGGTCCAGGCATCGCAGCAGGAGGGGGACAGTCACGGGCAGGACGGCCGGGCGCAGGCCGCGGGCACGTTGGGCGTCACGCAGGGTCTGGGCCTGGTCGACGAGCTCGGGGACGAAACGGATGGTCAACGCCACGGTCAGGGCCAGGGTGTGGGTGGCAAGACCGGCACGGCGCAGGGGACGGGTGGCGCCGAGGACCACGTCGAGCAGCTCTTCAGGGGTGGTCGACGCCATGACCGCCAGGGCAGGCAGGCACAGCGCGGCCATGCGCAGCACAGAGCCGGTTGCTGCCGCCGCGTCGCGGGTCACCAGCTGCATCCCAGCTGTGACCACGAGCGCGACCGCCCACCAGCCGGCCAGACCGCCGAGCCGACGCCACACCGGTCGTGCTGCGACCAGTGCCACCGCTCCCAAACCCACGACTCCGCCGAGCAGCACACGTGACGACGACACCGCGCACAACAGCCCCAGCGCTATGACCACGACGATCTTTGCCGGAGCCGGGACCGCGCGCAGCGGTCCGTGCCGGACCTCGGCGGTCAGCACCGTGCTGCCCAGACGGCGAGGTCGCGGTAGGCCGTGAGTGCTGGTCCAGGTGCGTCGTCGGCGACGACGCGTCCGTGGTCGAGCACGAGCACCCGGTCGAACCCGTCGAGCAGGTCCAGGTCGTGGGTCGCCACGACGGCCTGCACGTCCAGGTCGGCGAGCAGCTCGGCGAACCGCAACGACCGGGCCAGGTCCAGCGTCCCTGTCGGTTCGTCGAACAGCACCGTGGCCGGACCGCACACCAGCACCGCCGCCAGGGCGACCAGCTGTTTCTCGCCGCCGGACAGCGTTGCCGCGGTGCGTTGCGCCAGGTGGCCGATGCCGAACCGGTCGAGCACCGCCGCCACCTGTGCGTCACGTCCGGCCAGCGGCACCCCCCGGTTCTTCAGCCCGAACGCGATGTCGTCGGCGACGACCGGCATGACGATCTGGTCCGCCGGGTCCTGGAAGCAGAACCCGACCTGCTGGCGCACCTGCCGGCCGTCGCGCACAGTGTCCAGGGCCCCCAGACGCACAGACCCGGTCTCTGGCGCGACCAGGCCGTCCAGCAGCCGCAGCAACGTGGACTTGCCTGACCCGTTGGCCCCCACCACCGCGATCCGTCGCTCGTCGAGCACCAGGTGGTCCACCCGCAGCACCGTGCACCCGTCGTGGCGTACGCACACATCGTCGAGCTCGAAACGCGGCAACGTCATGTTGCCAGACACTAGTTCAGCCCGGACTGCGGACCGTGTTGCCGATCCCTACAAAGGTCAACGAGGGTCTGTGATGGAGGCGAGGACCACCGGCCAGCCAGTGCTGCCGTCACGCACGACCAGGAGGAACGGGCGGTCGAAGCGGATCTCTTCGACCTGGTCGGGCAGAGGGGCGGACTTGGGCAGCACAGCGATCTCGGTGACCGCGGCGGCCCGGGTCCCGTCTTCGGCGACCTGCACGACGGTCTGCTGCACGGCCTGGCTGACTCCGGCCGGTCCGCCGTCAGCGCGGATCCCGCTCAACGAGTGGTCGTCGTCGATACCCAGGCTCGCCAGCAGGTCCATGAGGTCGGTGGTCGTCGACAGGTCCAGCACAGGGATGGTGAGCCGGACAGGGTAGGCAGGCACGTTGTCGAGAGCGGCCAGCAGGTCGGCGAGCGTCTGCGGGTCGATGAGGGTGGGGTCGTCGGTCTCGGGGGAAGCCGGGCAGTCGCACACCGCGTCGCTCGGGCAGTCACAGCCCACAGGCAGGACCAGGTCGGCCGAGAGGGTGTCGGAGTACCTCAGGCGCACAGCCTGCCAGCCGTCAGCCTTGTTGACCGACACAGTCAGCTCGGCGTGCATGGTCGGGACCTGGACCACACCGCTACCTGTGCGGAAGTCCGCGTCGTAGGTGTCAGCAGGGTCGAACGGCTGCTCCCAGGCGGCAGCGAGCACCAAAGCGTCCTGGATCACCGCGAAGGTCGCAGCGTCGGGCTGGATTCCGCTGGTCTCGACCAGCCCTCCGGTGTTCTCTTTGACCCACGACGACAGGTCGGCGATCCCGGCGGCGGTGCTCAGGTCGGTGACCAGCACCGGCGCACCGTACTGCTGGGCGAGACGGTCGAGGAACGCCGGTGCCGCCTCGGCGTCGTCGTCCAAGACGATGCGTTGGGCGGTGTGCAGGACGGGCACGTCCGGCAGGTCGCCTCGTACCGCGGCCGGGTCGCCGTCGTAGCGCCGCAACGCGTCCTGCAAGGCGACGACCGCTGCGGTGCGCTCGGCCCCCGCCGCTCCCAGGGCCGCGTCGAACGGTGCAGCCTCGTTGCCGACCGCCCCCTCGCCGAGCATGGCTAACGCTGTGACCAGGCTCGACGGCGAGAGGACAACATTGGCGTCCTTGCCGTCGCGCAGCATCTGGACACCCAGCGCCCAGGTCGCAGCCACCACGTCGTCGTTCACCTCGGGGGCAGCTGTCCGGGTCGGGGTCGGTGCCGGGTCGTCCGACCCGCTCTGGGAGCACCCCACCACCAACCCAGCTGTGACCAGCGCCACACACACGAAACCTTGCCGTCTCCGCATATGTGCAGTGTCCATCACCTTGCCCCACCCGGCAGCTGTTAGGGCGTGTCTCTGAACCCCCCGCACGCCGCGACGCGCCCGGCACGCACGCTGGCAGCGTCGTCGTCGTCGGCAGCACCTCCAGTGCTGCTCTCCTTCGTCGCCTTGCCAGCGCACGCACCGGACACGCCGCGCTCGCACGGGGGGTTAAGAGACACGCCCTAGGCCCCTCAGCGAGGGTCGGTGATGGAGGCGAGGAGGACAGGCCACCCGGTGGTGCCGTCGCGGATGATGAACAGGAACGGGCGGTCGAACGAGATCTCGAGGATCTCTTGCGGGGGGAGGGCACCTTCGCCCATGGCGATCTCGGTGACGGCGGCAGCGCGGGTGCCGTCCTCGTCGACCTGGAGCACAGCCTGCTGGACAGCCTGGGTGACCACGACCGCCTTACCGTCAGCGCGGACCCCCGTCAGGCCTTGGCCGACGATACCCAGGTCAGTGAGCACCGTGACGAGATCGGTGGTCGTGACGAGGTCCAGCGTGGGGACAGCGAGGCTGACCTCGGTGGGCTGGGCTGTGTCCAGGGCGGTAGAAAGGTTGGCGAGCACCTGGGGATCGACGAGGCCGGGGTTGGTGTAGACATCTGGCGGGGAGGTGCACTCCTCGCCGCCGTCGGCTGGCGGGACGCACTGTGCTGGTGGCAGCAGCAGGTCTGCGGAAAGGTCGTCGGTGTACCCCAGGCGCACAGCCTGCCAGCCGTCGGATTCGACGACGGCGACCGACAGCTCGGCGTGCATCGTGGGGACCAGGACGGGCACGAGGTCCGGTTGCGCCTTGTTGCCGGGTGCTGCTGCGGCGAAGCTGGCGTCGTACGTGGCGTAGGGGTTGAAGGGGTACTGCCAGGCCGCGGCGAGCACCATGGCGTCTTGCAGGACGGCGACCAGAGCAGGGCTGGGTGTGATCGCTGTCTTCTTGACCAGGCCGCCGGTGTTCTCGTCGACCCACGCCGACAGCGCCTTCGTCCCCTTGTCGCTGGCCAGGTCCGTGACCAGCACACCTGCACCGTAGCCGTGCTGGAGGCGGTCGAGGAACGCCTGGGCGGGCGCGTGCTGCGGGTCGTCGTCCAGGACGACACGACCGGCGGTGTGCAGCATGGGGGTTGTTGGGAGCGTGTCGGCCTGGACCACAGCGGGGTCGCCGTCGTACCGGGACAACGCGGTGGTCAGGTAGTTGACCGCGTCAGTGCGCGTGGAGCCTTTGGCGCCCAGGGCAGCGTCGAACGGTGCGGCCTCGTCGCCGACAGCCCCTTCGCCGAGCATCGCCAACGCTGTGACCAGGCTGGAGGGGGAGACCACGACGTTCGGGCCGTCACCAGAGCGCAACGCCGCGACACCCAGCTCCCAGGTCGCAGCCACCACGTCGTCGGCTGCTGGCGCGTCGGTGACACTCACCCGTGTCCCAGCGCCTGTCGTCTCGGCGGTGCTCGACCCGCCGCCGCCGCACCCGGCCACCAACCCGGCTACCGCCACTGCTACCCACACGATGTTGTTCGGTCTGCGCATGACTCTCCTGTGTCGACTGCCCATGCCATCTTGCCCCAGGTCGGCGTTGGTGCGACCTGGCGCGTCCCCAGGCCGACAGGTCTATGGCGCTACCAGGGGCGTCCGCAGGTCCGGGTATGTGTGAGGTAAGGGGACGGTCGTCACAAGGGGGCAGCGCGGCGGTGTGCGTCGCGCACACGAACTATTTCGGAAAAGCTGTGGAGCCGCCGTTGGGAGTGTACGCATGGATGGCAGGGGGGCAGGCGCGGTCTTTGCTTGTGCACGCCCAGGTTGACTCGAGCTTCCAGACGGTCTTGCCATCAGCGTCCTGGATGATCATCTCGACCTGGCTGTCGTAGAACGTGTGGACTTTGACCTCGCAGCCCATCCCTCTCTCGCCGGAGGTCGACGCCAGCTTCCCCGTCGTGTCTGCTGAACAGCTGGTCCCGTCCGGGAGCGACACCTGGATGCTGTGGTCAGCATTGATGACGAAGTCGCCCTCAGGACCGTGGTAGACGATAGAGGTGTCGTCGTGGGTGTACTCCACGGCTGGCTTGGACGGCTCGGCAGGTGTGTTGTGCCCGGTCGGACTTTCTGGGCCGTCCCGACCGGGCGAACCTGTCTCAAAATCAGAACCTTGAGATTTTCCACCAGAATTATTGTCGCTGTTCACGTCGCAGGCTGACAGACACGCCATCAGTGCGACGGTAGTGACAAGTGCAAGCGTTGTTCTCGTGTTCATGACCACGACACTACCCTGGCGTGGCGCCGGTATTGCAACATCCGAGGTCACAGCCGTGAAACATGGTGCTGCAGACCGGTGGCGCCTCATCTCGGGCAAGCACCAAAGGCGGTCTCGCCAGTACCGACGTGCCCGCACCCACGAGAGGCAGGTCGGGTTGCGTCGACCGCTGGAGGGGCGTGCTCAGGACTCCGAGGTGGGGGTCTCGACGGGTTGGCCGTTCCGGGTGCGGCGCCGGGCGCGGTTGCGGCGGGGTGCGTCGGTGCGGTCGGCGTCGGTGGTGTTGGTGCGCTTGCGGGGTTTGTCGCCGCGTTCGGGCCGTGAGTCGTTGTCGCGCGGTCCGCCGCGTGAACCCTTGGCGCCACGGCCCCGGCTGCCTCGTTTGCCGCCTCGCGGGTCACGGTCTTCGTGGCGCGGTTTGCTGGTGCGTTTACCGGTCTCGCCGAGGTCTTCGATCTCTTCGGCGGCCAGGCCGGCGCGGGTGCGCTGGGCTCGGGGCAAGGTGCCGGTGATGCTTTCGGGGATACCGAGGTCGGCGTAGACGTGGGGGGAGGTGGAGTACGTCTCGGGAGGTTCGGCGATACCGAGCTCAAGGGCTTTGTCGATGAGGGACCAGCGGGGCACGTCGTCCCAGTCGACGAAGGTCACGGCGGTGCCTGAGCTGCCAGCGCGGCCGGTGCGGCCGGTGCGGTGCAGGTAGACCTTCTCGTCCTCGGGGCACTGGAAGTTGATGACGTGGGTGACGTCGTCGACGTCGATACCGCGGGCGGCCACGTCGGTGGCGACCAGCACGTCGACCTTGCCGTGGCGGAAGGCCCGCAGCGCCTGCTCACGGGCTCCCTGGCCCAGGTCGCCGTGGAGGGCGCCCGCGGCGAACCCACGTTCGGTGAGCTCGTCAGAAACTTTGGCGGCCGTGCGTTTGGTCCTCACGAACACGATGGTCAGGCCACGGTCACGGGCCTGCAGGATCCTGGCCAGCAGCTCGGTCTTGTCCAGCACGTGCGCGCGGTAGGCGACCTGGCGGATGTCCTTGACCGTCTGGCCTGCGTCGTCAGGGTCGGCGGCGCGGATGTGCGTGGGGCGGGTCATGTACCGGCGGGCCATCGCCACGACCGGACCGGGCATCGTCGCGGAGAACAGCATGGTGTGGCGGGTGGCCGGGGTCGCGGCGATGAGCTTTTCCACATCGGGCAGGAAGCCGAGGTCGAGCATCTCGTCAGCCTCGTCCAGCACGACGGTCGCGACCTGCGACAGGTCCAGGGCGCGCTGGTTGAGCAGGTCGATCATGCGCCCGGGGGTCCCGACGACGACATCGGCCCCGCGCCGCAACGCCTCGACCTGCGGTTCGTAGGCGCGTCCGCCGTACACCTGTACGATGCGGATCTTGCGCCGGGTCGAAGCGGTGGCCAGGTCGCCGGCGACCTGGACCGCCAGCTCACGGGTCGGCACGACGACCAGCGCCTGCGGTTTGCCCGGCCCGCGCAGCTCGTCATAGCCCGGTTCGTCGACACCGGTGGTGTGCTCGAGCAGCGGGATGCCGAAACCGAGGGTCTTGCCGGTACCGGTCTTGGCCTGGCCGATGATGTCTTGCCTGGTCAGCGCCACAGGCAGTGTCATGGCCTGGATGGGGAAGGGGTGGACGATCCCCACGTCGTCCAGGGCGTCGATGATCTCGCGGCGCACGTCGAAGTCGGCGAACGCGGCGTCCACGGTCTGCACCGACGCGGCGGCGCGTGACCCGGTGGGACTGGCGGTGGGCACCGCGTCGGCGGCGGTGCGCAGGTCTTCAGGCTCGGTTCCGAGAAGCTCGGTCATGAAGGGATCGCTCGTTTCGTCAGTGGCAGCGCGCACGGATTCTGAACCGTGGGGGCGCAGCAGGCCACAATGAGGCGGCAGCCGATCGTGAACACAGCCCCCCACGTCAGGGGCGCAAAACAGGTCAACGAGACGACCGGTCAACCGATGTACGTCAGCCATGATACTCCCTAGCCGCGTTGTGGCTGGTGAACCACGACTGTGGCGCGTCCGTGCGGGCCAATGGCGCCGTCAGCCGGTTGGGGGTCGCGAGTCGGTAGTATCCCCTCGTGACCCCAGAGCCTCGCGACGAAGAGCGCGCCGACGCTGTTGAGCTGCTCGCCCTCGTCGCGGCGCTCGAGGACCACGCGTTCGTCCGGTTCGCCGCCGACGCCGTCAACGCCCCAGACGCGCACCAGCGCCTGACCCGTTCGCGTATGGCGGCCCTGGCCGTGGCCCGCCGCGACCGGGTGCTCGACCGGCTCGGCGAGCTCGACGGAGACCCTGTCGCGCAGGTCGACCGGTTCGACCGTGTCCTGGACGATTTCGACACCCGCACCGAACCAGCGACCTGGGCCGAACGGCTGCTGCGCGGGTACGTGGGCTGCGGTGTCTCCGACGACTTCTGCCGGCTCGCCGCGTGGGGTGTGGACGCTCAGTCACGGGACCTGGTGCTCGACGTGCTCGACGACGCCGACCACGTCGAGGCGGCCGTCGCTGCGCTGTCTGGTGCCTGCGCCGACGACGCGGCCCTGTCGTCGCGGCTCGCGCTGTGGGGCCGACGGGTGGTCGGGGAGTCGCTGCAGACCGTCTCGCGGTTGTTGTCGTCGCGTCCGGGGCTCGCCCGCGTGGCGGCACGTGGTCTGCTTGCCATCGCCAGCAGCGGGACAGGCGACACCAAGGCCAGACCAGGCGACGCGGCGCCGGACGCACCCCAGCCTGCGTCGGTCCTCAACCAGCTCACCGTCGAGCACACCCGGCGGATGTCCAAGCTCAGCCTGACGGCCTAGTCACTAGCCGCTACAGGGAGCTGAAACCCACCCGTCCGCGTGTTTCGGCGCCGATCTCGATGTAGCCGATCGCGGCGGTGGGCACGATCACCCGTCGGCCTCGCTGGTCGGTCAGCTCTAGGGCTGCCTTGCCCTCCAGGGCCTCGCGGACCGCTTTGGTGACTTCGTCGGCTGTCTGGTCCGAGTCGAGGGTGACTTCGCGGGCCAGGTTCTGCACGCCGATGGTGATCTCCACCAGTACCTCCTTGTTCGCAGGGACGTCTCCGGCAATCTTATGCGCCCACAACTGAGGGGACGATGTCGCTCCACCGGCAGGTGCCGTTCGGCTAGGGTCGAGTCATGGACGGCGCACCACCGCTGCGGCAACGGTTGTTGCTGGTCGACGACGAGGATGCCATCACATCGATGCTGGCGCCGTTCTTCGAACGGGCCGGGCTTGACGTCGTCGTCGCCCGCGACGGGGCACAGGGCCTGGCAGCGCACGACAGGCACCACCCCGACGTCGTCGTCGCCGACGTCATGATGCCCGTGATGGACGGCCGGGAGATGGTGCGGCGCCTGCGCGAGCGCCACGTGTGGACCCCGGTGATCTTGTTGACACGGCTGGGGGACGCGGCCGAACGGGCGGTGGCGATCGACGAGGGCGCCGACGACTACGTGAACAAACCGTTCGACCCCCACGAGCTGCTGTCGCGGGTGCGGGCGGCCCTGCGCCGCCAGGTCGTCGGGCGCGAACCGTTGGCCACCGCGCAGGTTCTGGTCAGTGGCACGCTGCGGCTCAACCGTTCGCTGCACCAGGTGACGGTCGACGGGCGTGAGGTCTCCCTGACACCCCGGGCCGTGCTGTTGCTGGACTACCTCATGACGCACCCCGGCGAGCCGCACACCCGTGAGCACCTGCTGTCGGTGCTGTGGGGGTTCAGCTTCCCCACGTCCACCCGTGCTGTGGACCAGCGGGTCGCTGAGCTGCGCCGGGTGCTCTCCGACGACCCGGCCGCGCCGTGCTACGTCGAGACGGTCGCAGGTTCGGGGTACCGGTTCTGCGGCGACGTCGTACGGGGGTAGGGCGTGCGACTGTTCTGGCGGTGGTCGGCGGTGGCGGTCCCGGCTCTGGTCGGGATGGTTGTGGGGTTGGGCCTGATCGCCACGGACGACGTTCGTGTGGTGCGTACGTGGGCTCCGCTGTGGCGGGTGTGGATGACGGTCGGCGTGGGACTGTCGGTGGTCGCGGCGGTCGTCGTCGCGGCCGGCTCGCACCAGCGTCAGCTGGTCGCCCGCCAGCGCCGTGAGCTCGCCGACCGCGACTGGCAGACTGCTGAGGCGGTGCGTGGCGCCGTCGCCGCTGCCCGCCACCAGCTGGATAGCGAGGCCCGTGCCAAGCACCTCACGTTCTTGTCCCGCCTGGACCACGAGCTGAAGAACCCCGTGACCGCGATCCGGGCGGCGGCTGCGGCTATGCGTGACGTGGGTGTCAACACCGAACCAGTCGCCGTCATCGACGCCCAGTCCGTGCGGATCGCCACGTTGGTCTCCGACCTGCGCAAGCTCTCCGACCTGGAGACCGGCCCCATCGAGGTCGCTCCTGTGGCCCTGGCACCCCTCCTCGCCGACGTGGCGGCGGTGGTCCGCGACGAGCTGGCCTTGCAGCTGCAGGACCGTCAGATCGTGGTGGACCTGCCCACTGTGCCGTGGCGTGTGCCTGATGTCGCCGGGGACGTGGACCTGCTGTTCTTGGCCGTGTACAACCTGGTCACGAACTCGGTGAAGTACTCGGCGCCGGGTGGGTCGATCACGGTGCGGGCCTGGGAGGATTCCGGCGGCGTGCTGCTGGAGGTCGCCGACACCGGCCAGGGCATCCCCGCCGACGAGGTCGCGTCCGTGTGGGACGAGCTGCAGCGCTGTTCGAACGCGCGCGGCCTGCCAGGTTCTGGCCTGGGCCTTCCGTTGGTGCGCTCCATCGTCGAGCGCCACGGCGGGCGCGTACAGCTGTCGTCGATCCTGGGCGCGGGCACGTCCGTGCGGGTCTGGCTGCCGCTGGCCACCGCTGCGCGACGTGGATACTGATTTGGCACACGTGTTTCAGGACTGTAACGCCAGATGCGGTCCTATGGCTTTCGTCCCGGAGTAGTGTCGAGGCCATGAAAACAAGAACAACACTCGTGCTGGCCGTTACCGTGATGGCAACCATGTCCGCCTGCAGTGTCAGCCTCGACGGCAGCGGCGATTCTCCGCAGAAACCGCCAGAAGCCCGGGCTGGAGATTCTGGTTACTCGGCTCCGTCGACCAGTGTCGACCCAGGCGGCCAACCCACTTACGTGGACGTCGACCCCGACGGCGGCACTCTGACTCACGATGCTGCCAGCATCACCTACAGCGGTCCAGAAGGAAACTTTTCCATCAACACCGACCGTAGTATCGCAGTGTCGTTCCCTGACGGGACCACCTGCACCAGCGACCCGGCCGGAGGGTTGGTCGCACGCTCTGGCACCAGCGGTATGAGGTGCTCGGTCTATGTCTACTCGACCGACGGTGAGATCGTGTTGACAGTGAAGGACTCCGCCGGGAACGACATGTGGACGTTCGGCACGGTCTGCGACGACGGCCACCCTCCGTCGGTCCGTCGGTATCTTCCCAACGGAAGTTCTGAAGACTTCGCCTGAGTCCAAGAGCCACACTGCGGGCAGACCCTGCCGTCCTGCGACCGACGCGCAGGACGGCAGGGCTGTGAAAACTCATTGTGGTGCGCAACGTAAGTATCGACCAGGTACGAGAGTGTGGGAGCAGGAAGTGTCAGCAAAGCGACGGTTCGGGGCCCTCGGGGTCATGGTGCTGCTCGTGACGGGGTGCAGCATCCAAGAGCGAGACGACGGCGCGTCCGTCGGTGAGGGCGACTCGAACCCCGGTGTCGTGCAGGCTGGTGATGTGAACCGGAGCATGGCGGTGCCGGGGTACGAGGTGGGGCAGATCCCGCCGGTGCCGTTGTTCGACCTGCCTGACCTGTCGTTGCTGTACGCCCGGGACGACGCTTTCACCCGCAAGTTTGCTGATGTGGCCAACAAGTATCCTGGGCTGACGCTCTCACCGGTGGCCTGCGACGACTCCGGTGCGCGGATCGGGTCGGACGGGGCAGTCTTGGCCTACGGCGACGGTGGTACCAGCTATGTCGATGCTGATGGTGTTACCCAGACGTACACCGACGGGTCCGGTGTGAAGCTCAGTGACGGCGAGATTCTCCAGGTCAACGCTGATGGTTCGGGTAGCTATGTCGGGCCGTCGGCTGTCATCACCGTGAACAGCGACGGTTCGGGCAGCTATATCGGTGGTGGTGTGGACGCGGGTCTGGTCATCTCTCTCGACGGCCGCGGCGCGGGAGACTACAGCGGCCCGCTCGGGGTTATCAAGGTCAACGGCGACGGTTCGGGCAGTCTCGTCAGGGACGTGACCATCACGGTGAAGGCTGATGGTTCGGGTAGCTATGTGGGTCACGGTTTGTCGATCGACAACGACGGGCGTGGGACGGCGAGGGTCGTGGGGCCTGAGGGGGTTGTCGAGGTCGCTGCCGATCCGTTGGCGCCGGTGCCTGCGCTAGGCAAGTTCCCTTCGTTGGGTGCGTTGGCGCCGCAGCGTTTTTGTGGGGTGTCGATGAGTGTGGATGCGACGCTGTTGTTCGACTTCGGTGCTGCTGAGCTGCGTCCTGACGCCGCAGCGGTGGTGGCGACGTTGGCGCAGGCGCTCACCGACAACAACGTCCCGGCGGCCACGGTGGAGGGCCACACCGACTCGATCAGCGACGACGCGTTCAACCAGACGTTGTCGGAGAACCGTGCT